>ENA-OQDD01000806-OQDD01000806.1-human-gut-metagenome-genome-assembly--contig:-NODE-806-length-11664-cov-1.969923_pt1 | contig 11664 bp, 17 predicted proteins | sample MGYA00242507_ERZ504598 | MGnify/ENA primary metagenome ERZ504598 (study PRJEB26092, sample SAMD00036318) | human gut metagenome | host: Homo sapiens | study: EMG produced TPA metagenomics assembly of... | reverse complement strand
TGTGAGAAAAAAGAACTTTGAACTTGAACATGCAGGAGGTTACCCATGAGTAAAAGATATGAGCCACAGAACATTGAGAAAAAGTGGCAGAAGATCTGGCAGGACGAGAAAGCCTTTGCCGCCACAGATGATTATACAAAACCAAAATACTATGCACTCGTTGAGTTCCCGTATCCGTCAGGACAGGGACTTCACGTAGGCCATCCGCGTCCGTACACCGCACTGGATATCGTAGCCAGAAAGCGCAGAATGCAGGGCTACAACGTACTGTATCCGATGGGATGGGATGCATTTGGTCTTCCGACTGAGAACTATGCGATCAAGAACCACATCCATCCGAAGATCGTTACCAAAAGCAACGTACATCACTTCAAAGATCAGCTTCAGTCCCTTGGATATTCCTTTGACTGGGACAGAGAGATCAACACCACCGATCCGGAGTACTATCACTGGACCAGTGGATTTTCCTCAAACTCTTCAAAGCAGGTCTTGCTTACAAGAAAGAAATGCCGATCAACTGGTGTACTTCCTGTAAGGTAGGTCTTGCAAACGAGGAAGTTGTAAACGGCGTGTGCGAGCGCTGCGGAAGCCCGGTTGTCCGCAAAGTAAAGAGCGAGTGGATGCTGAAGATTACCGAGTATGCAGACAAGCTGATCGACGGTCTGGACGGCGTTGACTATATTGAGCGTGTCAAAACTTCCCAGAAAAACTGGATCGGACGTTCCCACGGAGCAGAGGTTGATTTCTCTCTGAAAGATAAACCGGAGAAGCTGACCATCTACACCACACGCCCGGATACCCTGTTCGGTGTTACGTACATGGTACTCTCCCCGGAGCATCCGTACATCGACCAGTACAAAGATGAGATCAAGAACTGGGATGAGGTCTGCGCATACCGTGAGATGGCAGCCAGAAAATCCGATTTCGAGCGTTCCGAGCTTGCAAAAGACAAGACCGGTGTCATGATCGACGGACTTTCCGCAGTCAACCCGGTTAATGGAAAGGAGATCCCGATCTGGATTTCCGATTATGTACTGATGAGCTACGGCACCGGCGCCATCATGGCAGTACCGGCACACGATGAGCGTGACTGGGAGTTCGCAAAGAAATTCAACATGCCGATCATCGAGGTTGTTGCAGGCGGCGACGTACAGAACGAAGTTTACACCGACGTTGCAGAGGGAACTCTTGTCAACTCCGGTTTCCTGAACGGACTTTCCGTTGCGGAAGCAAAAAAGAAAATTCTTGAGTGGCTCGAAGAGAACCACGTTGGAAAAGCAAAAACAAACTATAAGCTGCGTGACTGGGTATTCTCCCGTCAGCGTTACTGGGGTGAGCCGATTCCGATCATACACTGCGACAAATGCGGTTACGTTCCGGTTCCGGAAGAATCCCTTCCGCTGGAGCTGCCGGATGTAGAGAGCTACATGCCGACCGATAACGGCGAGTCTCCGCTGGCTGCCATGACAGACTGGGTCAACACCACCTGCCGTGCTGCGGAGGACCTGCAAAACGTGAGACCGATACCATGCCGCAGTGGGCTGGTTCTTCCTGGTATTACATCCGCTATACCGATCCGAAGAACAAAGAGGCTCTGGCAAGCAAAGAAGCTATGAAATACTGGCTGCCGGTTGACTGGTACAACGGAGGAATGGAGCACACCACCCTTCACCTTCTGTATTCCCGTTTCTGGCATAAATTCCTGTACGATCAGGGCGTAGTTACCTGCCCGGAACCGTATCAGAAACGTACTTCCCACGGAATGATCCTCGGCGAGAACGGCGAGAAGATGAGTAAATCCCGTGGAAACGTTGTCAACCCGGATGATATCGTAGCTGAGTTCGGTGCAGATACCCTGCGTACGTACGAGATGTTCATCGGTGCCTTCGACTTAAGTGCATCCTGGTCTCAGGAAGGCGTAAAAGGATGCCGTCGTTTCCTCGAGCGTGTATGGAAACTGCAGGACAGCCTGGTAGACGGAGATTCCTACTCCAAAGAGCTGGAGTCCAAAATGCACCAGACCATCAAGAAAGTATCCAGCGATTATGAGTCCCTGAAATACAATACGGCAATCGCAGCGATGATGACCCTGGTCAATGAGTTCTACAAAGCCGGAAAAGTAACGAGGAAAGAGTTTGAAACCCTTCTGATCCTGCTGAACCCGGTTGCGCCTCATATGACCGAGGAGCTGTGGGCAGACCTTGGATACGAAGGCCGTTTGTATCAGACCGCATGGCCGGAGTTTGACGAGGAGAAGACCGTAGAGGCAGTAGCCGAGATCGCTGTTCAGATCAACGGCAAAATGCGCGGAACGATCAAAATCGCCAAAGATGCAGATAAAGAGACCGCAATCGCCGCTGCAAAAGAGGCAGTTGCAGACAAACTGACCGGAAATATCGTAAAAGAAATTTACGTACCGGGAAGAATTGTGAATATCGTTCAGAAATAATAATTATGTAAGCTGAAGAAAGGAGGCTGATTCTTGGAAAAAGAGTCAGTCTCCTTTTGCATAAATATTGCTGTTTAGCAAGGAGGGATACAAAATGGATCTTGAAACAATCAGACAGGAAGTACGTGCCGTCGCAGAGGAGCTGATTACGACGGCGCAGATGAAACCGGGACAGATTCTGGTAGTGGGATGTTCTTCGAGTGAAATTCACAACAGTAAGCTCGGAACGGATTCCAGCCAGGAGATCGGGCAGGCGGTGTTTGAGGCGCTGTATGCGTGTACGAAGGAGCACGGGCTGTATCTGGCGGCGCAGTGCTGTGAGCATCTGAACCGCGCGGTTGTTCTGGAGCGTGCGGCGGCAGAAAAATACGGTTACGAGCCGGTCTGCGCGGTACCGTGGCTGCATGGCGGCGGATCGTTTGCGATGGCGGCATACTATGGATTGGAGGACGCTGTCACCGTAGAGCATGTGCAGGCGCATGCAGGTATTGATATCGGTGATGTGCTGATCGGCATGCAGCTGAAGGCAGTAGCCGTTCCGGTCCGGGTATCGCAGAAAACGATCGGAGATGCGCACGTTGTCTGCGCGCGGACAAGACCGAAATACATCGGCGGCGAGCGGACGCATTACGCGGAAGATCCGGAGATGAGAAAGTAAGAAACTGTGATTGGTAAATCAAAAAATGCCGTACAGGCGGAGGAAAAATTTCCAACGCTGTACGGCATTTCTGATGTTTGGTTTTACGTTTTATTTTGCTTTTCTCGCTTCCCGTTTTCGCAGGAAGAAAATTTTCTGCTTCCGGTAAAAAGAGGAAATGGAATCCACGAGGATGCTCAAATATCGCAGAACCGGCTCTGTTGCGACAGAGAATACGACCAGCAGCATGATACATTTCTGGACATATCAGAAATGGCGAACAGCTGGTTCAGATAGGTACTGCAGAAAATGAAGGCAATAATCGAGCCGATCAGGATCGTCCAGCGCATCCAGTTGAGCGGCTTGCTGATCCGGTAGAGAATCATAAAACCGACAATGGCGAGCAGTACGGTGGCAGCGGTCGAAATATCTTCCGAGCCGACCGCAAATTCCTGGCCGAAGACGACGAGTGTTGCGACCATCAAAAAGTCGGTCAGCGCCGCAGGCAGGGCCCGTGTCAGAATGTTCGTGATAAAGTGCCCTCGATCCGGTTTTTGTTCGGCATTAGCGAGAGCAGGAAGCCTGGAATACCGATCGTAAACATACTGATCAGCGAGATCTGGGACGGCTCCAGCGGATACGTCACCATCGAGATCAGTGAGAAGATGGACAGCAGGAACGAGAAAATGTTCTTTACCAGGAACAGCGTTCCCGAGCGCTGCAGGTTGTTGACAACGCGGCGGCCTTCCAGTACGACAGAAGCATCTTCGAAAAGTCGTTGTCCAGCAGAACGAGCTGTGCAGCCTGTGCGGCAGCGTCACTTCCGGATGCCATCGCAACGGAGCAGTCGGCATCCTTTAATGCGAGCACATCGTTGACACCATCGCCGGTCATCGCAACGGTCTTGCCGTTTTTCTTTAAAGCCTGGACAAACTGGCGTTTTTGGTCTGGTGTGACACGGCCGAACACGGTGTATTTCAGGATTGCTTCTTCGAGCTCTTCTGGTGTCTTTAGAGTGGAAGCATCAATATAATCCTCTGCGTGCGCAATCCCTGCCTGGCGGGCAACCTCAGATACCGTTACCGGAGTATCACCGGAGATGACCTTGACATGGACACCCTGATCTTCGAAGTAGCGGAACGTTTCCGGTGCTTCTTTTCGGATCGGATTGGAGAGAAGCACGTAGCCAAGCGGCGTGACACGGCCGGAGAGTGCTTTTCCATCCGGTACAGTTTCGGATGTGCCGAAGACGAGGAGACGGAATCCCTTTGAGGTATACGCTTCAATTTCACTCTGATAGCGTGCAAAATCATCGCGGAGAACGAACTCCGGGGCACCGAGCACGTAGGAGACATCCGAAAATGTCACACTGGAATACTTGAATTCCGAGGAGAACGAAGTCATCGAAACGGCAGTTTTGCCGTTGTTGTCTTTAAAATATTCTTTCAGTGCCGCCATAGTAATGTTGTCGTTTGACATGGCAGATGCGAAATCACCGACCGCGAGGGAAAGCTCTTCTTTCTGCGGTGCGGGAGCATTTTCGCCGGATTCTGTATCAGGGACTGAACTGGAGCCGACCAGAATCAGATCATGTACTTTCATAGTTGTCTCGGTGATGGTTCCCGTCTTATCGACACAGAGCACGTTGACGCGAGCCAGCGTCTCGATACATTTCATATCATGCACGAGAACCTTCTGCGAAGCCAGCCGCATAACGCTGACGGCAAGGGCAACGCTTGCAAGCAGGTAAAGACCTTCTGGGATCATGCCGAGCACGGCGGCCACCATCGAGGTAATGCTCTCACGGAACGTTTCGTGGGAGACGAAAAACTGCTGGCCGAAGAGCAGAAGACCGATCGGAATGATCAGAATGCCGACAACCTTTACCAGCTTGTTGAGGGAGCGGATCATCTCGGACTGTTCGCCCTCTTTCATGGCCTTTGCCTCGAGGGTCAGACGGGAAATGTAGGAATCTTCACCGACCTGGGTCAGACGGCTCTTGCAGCTTCCGGAGACGATAAAACTTCCGGACATCAGCTCGTCGCCCGGGCGCTTGGTAATCTCATCGGATTCACCGGTAAGCAGCGATTCGTTGACCTGTACCTCACCTTCAAGCACGACGGCATCAGCGCAGATCTGTTTTCCTGCGGTAAATACAACAATATCATCGAGTACGAGATCCTCCGCGGCGAGTGTTATCTCAGCCCCGTCACGGATTGCAGTAGCCTTCGGCGCGTTTAAAACAGACAGCTTTTCCAGCGTCTTTTCGCTTGATCTCCTGTACAATACCGATCAGCGTGTTCGCGATGATGACCGGCAGAAACGTAAGATCCCGGAACGAACCGGCAAGGATCAGAAAGATGGCAATAATCAGAAAAATCAGGTTGAAATACGTACAGACATTGCTCTTTACGATCTCGGCCGTTGTCTTGGACGGAGGTTCCACCGCGCGGTTGGTCCAGCCGTTATCGCGGTACTCGGCAACCTGCTCGGCGGAAAGGCCTTCGGAAGGGTCTGCCTCATAGCGCGTCGTTGGAACACGGCGGTGAATGATTTCGGGAATTGTTTTGTTCATAACAGTTATATTCCTCTCCGGCTGTCTGATAAAGAAGAGACAGCCTCACTGTGGTTTGTTTGAAAAAGATCACGTCTGGAATCTTTTTCCATACTAAGAAGTATACCATAGAGCATCGAAAAAGAAATGAAGGAAGTATTAAATTTTACGAAAAAAGACTTTTCGCAAAGAGGAACAGATAGGAATGTGCGAAAGTCTTTTGTATTCTGAATTTAGTCCTGTACTTCCTGAAGATTGCGGATGTTCGGCTCCGCCATCATGGAGTAATTGGTGTAATAAACAACGAAGCCCGGTTTGCTTCCGTTTGGTTTGCGCAGGTTTTTCTTTAAGGTGTAGTCGATTTCCACCTTCGGTGCCTGTCTGCCTTTCGAGTAATAGGCGGCGAGAGCAGCGGCCTCTTCGTAGACGGAATCCGGCAGCTCTTTACCGTTCGTCTTTACGATGACATGGCTGCCCGGCTGGCCTTTCGCGTGGAACCACCAGTCGTTGCCGGAGGCGAATTTAAACGAAAGTTCCTCGTTCTGGAAGTTGTTCTTGCCGACATAAATGTCAAAGCCCTCGGAAGAGCGGTAGTGGAACGGATGGGAGGTGATTTTCTGCTTTTTCCCTGTCGGTCCCTTGCGGCGGATGTAGCCGTACTCGATCAGCTCTTCTTTTAACTGCACCAGATCCGCCTCATCGAGCGCAATATCAAGCGCCGTGCTGATGGATTCGAGATGGTCGATTTCCTCTTTCGTCTCGACAAGAAGTTCCTCGAGTGCCTCACGGGTCCGCTTCAGCTTTCCGTATCGGTCGAAGTATTTTTCGCATTTTCGCCGGCAGAGAGCGTTCCGTCGAGCGGAATCGTGATTTCCTCGCCGTTATAGTAATTGACGGCTTTCAGCGAAGTATCGCCCGGCTGGCAGCTGTAGCCGTACGTATTTAAAAGCTCACCGTAAATCCGGTATTTTTCCCGCTTGTCGGTGTCTTTTAACTGTTTCTGCTGCAGGTCGTATTTTTTGACATTCCGTTCGAGTGCGGTATTGACGACACGGCGCAGATCGGAAGATTTCTGACGGATGCGGGTGATGCGGTTTTTCATGGCATAGTATGTTTCCAGTACACCGGAGATCGAATCGTATGTTTCCTCCCGCAAATCCTGATACTGCGTCAGTTTCAGTGCGGAAAATTCTTTCGGCTCATCGCCCTGGTATACGATGTTCGGCGTAAATGCGCCGTTTTTGATATCCTCAATCAGATAAGAGAAGGTGCGGAACAGATGAAGCTTCGCATTTTCTTCGAGTGCATTGACCGCAAATCCGCCGTCGATGCCGGCGCGGCAGCAGACTTCCTCCGCCATCAGCGGGCTGAAGCCGGTAAGGGAAGTGTAGATTGCCTTTGCGGCAGCCATCGGTTTCGTGCAGACGAAATCGAAAAATTCTTCTTCTGTGATCGTGAGCGGATCTTTCTTATCCTGCGTGTGCGGAATGAACCAGGTGCGGCCCGGAAGAACCTCACGGACAGAACTCATGTTGGCGGAAATATGTTTGATACTGTCAAGGATCGTATTGTCCTCCTGACAGAAGATCAGGTTGCTGTGTTTTCCCATGATCTCCACAATCAGCTTCTTGCGGCAGATATCGCCGAGTTCGTTCAAATGCTCGAGCTCAAAAATAAGAATACGCTCGAGTCCCGGCTGGGTAACGGAGAGAATGCGGCGCTGCCGATGTGTTTGCGGAGCAGCATACAGAAATTCGGTGCGGTCATCGGGCCGGGCTTATTGTTGTCCGTCAGGTAGATCAGCGGAAGCGAAGCACTTGCCGAGAGGAGAAGACGGTAAACGGTACGGTTGTTTTTTATTGTAATCATCAGCTCGTCGTTTTCCGGCTGTGCGATCTTGTTGATCTTTCCGCCGACGATGGTCTGATTCAGTTCCTGTGCAATATTTGCAATGGTAATTCCATCAAAAGCCATAGAAAATATCTCCTTTGTTTGAAATTCTAGTATTTTCATTATAATACAGAAAAAAAGATTTGACTAGGCTTTCTGAATGAATTATAATAAATCTGTATGGGTAGATGTATTTTCTGAAAAAGACTTCAGAAGGTACAGGAAAGGACGGATTGTGGCAAAACTGATCAACATCGGATTCGGCAATGTCGTAAATTCGGATAAAATAATAGCAGTGGTGAGTCCCGAGGCGGCGCCCGTCAAGCGTATGGTGCAGCGTGCAAAGGAAAGCAACCGCATCATCGATGCGACGCAGGGAAGACGCACGAAAGCAGTGCTCATCACCGGAGAAGAATTTATCATCCTTTCGGCTTTGCAGCCGGAAACGATCAGCCGCAGATTCAACGGCGGCTGGGAAACAGAAAAAGAGCGAGGGGAATCTGAAAATGAGTAGAGGAATACTTACTGTAGTATCCGGTTTTTCCGGAGCAGGAAAAGGAACACTGATGAAACGCCTGATGGAGGAGTACGACAACTATGCGCTGTCCATCTCCGTCACCACAAGAGACCCGCGTCCGGGCGAGGAAGACGGCGTATCGTACTTTTTCCGTACAGAAGAAGAGTTTGACCGCATGGTAGAAGAGGATGCCTTCCTCGAGTATGCGCGTTACGTAAAACATTCCTACGGAACGCCGAAGGCATACGTAGAGGAGCAGCTGGATGCCGGAAAAGATGTTCTGCTTGAGATTGAAATCCAGGGAGCACTTCAGGTCAAGGAAAACGTCCGGACACCCTTCTTGTGTTCATCACACCGCCGACCGCCGAGGAGCTGGAACGACGCCTCCGGGGACGCGGAACGGAAACAGAAGAAGTTATCAAAGGCAGAATGGAGCGTGCAAAAGAGGAAGCACAGGGCATGGACCAGTACGATTATGTCCTGATCAACGACGACCTCGAAACCTGCGTAAAACAGATGCATGAGACCATTCAGAGCCAGCATTTCATGAGCAGCAACCAGAAAGACTTTATCGAACAGATGAAAAAAAGTCTGGAAAAATAGAAAGGAGCATTTATTATGATTCATCCATCTTATCAGGAACTGATTGCAACTATTAACGAGGGCCAGGATCTGGACGAGGCACCGGTTGTCAGCAGCCGTTACTCTCTGGTACTTGCAACAAGCAAACGTGCAAAGACAGATCATCGGCGGAGCTGAACCGCTTGTAAAAGTGAAAAAAGGCATGAAACCGCTCTCCATCGCCGTAGAGGAGATGTACAAAGGAGAGGTTACAATCCTTCCGGAATCTGAAGTTGAAGCGGAAGAGGAAACAAAAGAGGAGCCAGTAATTGAATAATATGAAAATTCTGTTTATTTCCCTTGGATGCGATAAAAACCTGGTAGATTCCGAGCATATGCTGGGTCTTCTGGTAGAGCATGGCTTCGAGATCACCGATTCCGAGGAAGATGCAGAGGTTATCGTGATAAACACATGCTGCTTTATCCACGACGCCAAAGAAGAAAGCATTCAAAATATTCTTGAAATGGCGAAGTACCGTACAGCGGGAAGCTGTAAGGTTCTTCTGGTAACGGGCTGTATGGCAGAGCGCTACCGCGATGAAATCATTGAGGAGATTCCGGAGGTTGACGCCGTACTTGGAACGAACAGCTATGACAAAATCCTGGATGCCATTCAGGATGTCCTCGGCGGCGACCGTTTCCAGGAGTATGCCGATCTGAAAGGACTGCCGAAAATTGACGCACAGCGCGTTGTAACGACAGGCGGCCATTACGAATATCTGAAAATTGCAGAGGGCTGTGACAAGCACTGTACCTACTGCATCATTCCGAAGCTGCGCGGACCGTACCGCTCCGTTCCGATGGAGGACTGATAGCAGAAGCGAAGACGATGGCAGAACAGGGTGTCAAAGAGCTCGTTCTCGTTGCGCAGGAGACAACCATTTATGGTATCGATCTGTACGGAAAGCCGTCTCTCCACCTTCTGTTAAAAGAGCTCTGCAAAATTCAGGAGCTCTACTGGATCCGGATTCTGTACTGCTATCCGGAGGACATCTATCCGGAACTCGTTCAGACGATGAAGGAAGAGCCGAAAGTCTGTCACTACCTGGATCTGCCGATTCAGCATGCCAACGATGAGATCCTGCGCCGCATGGGTCGCAGAACATCCAAACAGGAGCTGATCGACAAAATTGATTTCCTGAGAAGCGAGATGCCGGATATCACACTGCGCACCACGCTGATCACAGGATTCCCGGGAGAGACAAAAGAGCAGCACAAAGAACTCCTCGAGTTTATCAACGACATGGAGTTCGACCGTCTCGGCGTATTCACCTACTCTCCGGAGGAGGGAACACCGGCTGCTGCGATGGAGCATCAGATCGACGAGGAGGTAAAACTGGACCGTCAGGCAGAACTGATGGAGCTGCAGCAGGATATCTCTGCAGAACTCGGGCGAGCGCAGGATCGGCCAGGAGCTTCTTGTTATGATCGAGGGCAAAGTGGCGGATGAGGATGCCTATGTGGCAGAAGCCAGGCGGACGCACCGGTGTAGACGGCTATGTATTTGTCAATACACCGGAAACACTCGTATCCGGCGATTTCGTAAGAGTGAAAATTACCGGCGCTCTGGAATATGATCTGATAGGAGAGATAAGCCAATGAATTTACCAAACAAATTAACGATTCTGCGGATAATTATGATTCCGTTTTTCGTGTTCTTCCTGCTGTCTGGCGTGGGCGGAAGCGCGTCCAAATGGATTGCACTGGTAATCTTTGCCGCTGCCAGCATCACGGATACTCTGGACGGCTACATTGCAAGACGTGACAATTTGATTACCGATTTCGGAAAGTTTATGGATCCGCTGGCAGATAAGCTGCTGGTATGCTCTGCACTGATCTGTTTTGTAGAGCTGGACAAGCTTCCGGCGTGGATGGTTATTATTATCATCGCAAGAGAATTTATCATCAGCGGTTTCCGCCTGGTTGCTTCGGACAATGGAATTGTCATCGCGGCAAGCTGGTGGGGAAAATCGAAAACAATCAGCCAGATGATTATGATCATTCTTCTGATCGCCGACATTCCGGCACTTTCCGTGCTGAATACCGTGCTGATCTGGGTTGCACTGATTCTGACCGTTGTTTCTCTGATTGATTACCTGGTAAAAATAAAAACGTGCTTTCCATGCAGAACTAGGCAGGAAAAAGCACAGAATAAAAACGCCGACCGGTTTGGGATTCCAGACCGGCAGCGTTTTTTGGTTTGTAGTTTTTCAGCGTTTTTTCCCGGAAGCAGCGGAGCGGAAGAGGCGTACCATCTGATCAATTTTTGCCGCTTCCTGTTTGGATTTTCCGGCTTTGATGGCAGAGATGATCAGGTCTGCCTCGGAGGCGGAAAACTGTGCGCCGCCCTGATTTCCCTGCATCAGGGAGAGAAGAAACGGCATCATTTCCGCCTGGGATTTTCCGCGGCTCTGAGAGGCCATCTGCTGCAGTGCCTGAAGCCGGGCAAAGTCAATTCCGGAAAGAGAGGGGTCCTGCGACCAGTCGTTTTGCTTATCATCCGAACTCATAGCAGATCCTCCTCATTTCCGGGATTTATATTCTGAAGCATCTGGACCATCTGCATGGTCTGAAACATCTGGGAGAGAAGATCCCGCTGCGGACCAGCGGCAAAACGGGAAATATCCTGTAGCATCTCAAGCGGAGAGACGTGCGGGGCATCAACAGACATCATGGAAAGGTCGGCCGGACGGGAAAAAAGCTGAATGGTCCGCTGGAGCTCGAGCCATTTGCTCAAAATCGCAAGGGAGGGCTGCAGGCCGAAGGAGGCGTAGGGAATGGCAGCCTTCAGCATCTGAAGCTGATCCTGTGCGATCATCTGGTCCAGCGGTGTCATCTGTTCCACATTTTGTTCCTGTTCCTGATTCAAATTAAGATCCTTCCTGGCAGCATTCCTGCATTTGTCTTTTATTTCTCTTTATCTTATGTTCCAGGCCGGAAAAATGACATGAAGGCGGGAAAAACATAATGATAAGAGGAAGAAAGAAAAAGGAGAC
>ENA-OQDD01000805-OQDD01000805.1-human-gut-metagenome-genome-assembly--contig:-NODE-805-length-11674-cov-1.370746_pt1 | contig 11674 bp, 14 predicted proteins | sample MGYA00242507_ERZ504598 | MGnify/ENA primary metagenome ERZ504598 (study PRJEB26092, sample SAMD00036318) | human gut metagenome | host: Homo sapiens | study: EMG produced TPA metagenomics assembly of... | reverse complement strand
TCTGCCTATATCAAATATCCTGCACAGTTCGTTACATTTTTGTCAGGAAGATGCTCCTTAGTAAGCAATGAATTGCTAAAGGTAAGTCTCGCGGATATCCATATTCCTGCATCAGCTTAAGAACTTCTTTCGGATCGTGCTCACCAAAACCGACGCGGCCTCCGCCCCATATGCAGTCTGCCGGTGCACCGTATATTGAGCCTATGTCGCACCAGTCATAGAAATATTCCCGGTGCTTGCGGTACAGTGGGAGAAATTCTTTGTATAATTCATAAAATTCAAACAATCCCGGTAGATGATAATACGCTTTCATTTTGACTCCTTATTTTAATCTGCTGAACCTGTGCTCATTTTAATAATTTTCAATCACATATTCCTCAAAAAGCGGCAGCGTAAAATACACATATCCCCGTATCTCTCCCGATACAATTCCCTTTTTTATAAGGCGCTTACGATACGGATTGAATTCGTTTGTCTCCATCCCAATTGCATCCCTGATTTCTTTTATTTTTCCGCTTTGTACATCTGCAATCCCCTTTGCAACCATGCGATCCTTCTGAGAAAGCTCCGACCAGATTTTGTCATATACAAATTCGCTCAGATACTGTTCATACTCGCCCAAAATGCCATTGTAGTCGCCACCATTGTTCCACGTCAGATATCCTAAAACCTGAAATGCAAAAGGATATCCTTTGGTCAGCCCCGCCATCTGTGCTGCTTTCTCTGGAGATATGTTAAAAATAGTTTTATACTTATTGATTATTGCTGCGTTATTTAATGGTTTGAGCTGGATTTTAGGTGCTCTGTACAAAAATGTAAGACTCTTCTCATTCTGAAGCTCCTCAATATTTTCATACAATCCTGTTCCTAATAGAAATACAGGCAGCTCCTGTCTTACAAATATCTGAAAGGCTCCGGCAAAAACCTTCATGTACTCACTATTTGTCATCTCATCTATCGTAATAAGCAGTCTCTTACCACTCTTTTTAAGCCTTTCCAAAATCTTTATAATAGCTGTCTCTGCATCTGTAATCGGCTGTGTCCCCTCTATAGATACTCCAAAACCGAAAAATGATAGATCGAGCTTTGCCGATTTATAAGTCCCGCACATATATTATCACTATTCAATTTTGAAAGCATTGCAGGCAGCAGCTCTGTTGCCGGATTGAGTTCTATAACCACCCAGTCATCATTTCTCTTAGCCTATGCGAAATTTCTGTCATCATTACTGTTTTTCCTGAACCTCGCACACCGGTAATTATAAACATCTGCTGATTTATTGTATCCGCTGTAAAATTCTCAATTATCTCATTAATCTGTACCGGACGTCTACCGACTCTAGTGGACTTCTTCCAAATGTAAGCGTGAATGGATTTTGCATATCAGCCTCCCATTTTTACTGTTGTTTACTGTTTTGAATTTGTTTTACTGTCTTTTACTGTTGTTTACTGTTTTGGTTTCATTTTACTGTTGTTTACTGTTTATGTCAAGATTACAGTTAATGATAATTCGTATCATATAAACCATTTATGCTGATTTGCATTTTTGTAGTAACCGGTTGCCGTTGTAAAATAGTTACTGGTCACACTGTCAGGCATGAACAGTAACATAAAATAAACCCCGGAGCGTATTGTATGCTTTGATAGCATATCAATATCACGCTCCGGGGTTTCTATTTACGCCTGATTTAGTTTAAGAAATTCTGTATGATAACTTCCTCTGCCTCTTCCTCTGTAAGTCCGAGTGTACGGAGCTTGAGAAGCTGCTCGTCGTTTATCCTGCCGATTGCTGCCTCATGGATGATAGCTGCATCGATATTTTTTGCCCTGATTTCAGGGATTGAACCTACCTCTGCATGATCCATGATGATAGAATCACATTGGATATGAGCCTGGCATTTGCTGTTGCCGATGGCATTCGGATGGAAGGTCTGGACTGAGTTTCCTTTTCCTACTGATCTGGAAACAATCTGTGCAGAGCTGTCCTCTCCGTTTAACTGCACCTCGATGTTCGACTCCGCCTTCTGCTCTCCATCTGTCATGAGACGCTCTGTGACATAGAGCTTTGCGTCCTTTCCAAGCTCCACATTGGTCTCACGGACTGTAGAATCAACACCCTTTATCTGTGCTGTATCGAGAGTGAAAACAGAATTCTCACCCACAAATATATTTGTTACAGGTTGAGCACTCTCGCACCTGTTCCGTTTCCCTCGCCGTAGTGCTTTTCCTCATATCGGACATTCGCATTTTTACCTACATGGAAGGTATGGATGCCGTCGTGTCTGCTCTCGTTGCAGCCGCTGTTGTGGATTCCGCAGCCTGCCACAATCCTTACATCTGCGCCATCCTCCACATAGAAATCGTTGTATACAAGGTCTGTCATGCCTGATTTACTGAGTACTACAGGGATATAGACAGCCTCTCCGTCCGTCTTTCCATCAATATAAATATCAATGCCGGGCTTGTCCGTCTTTTTCTTTATCTTGATGTGCTCGCTGTCTCCGTGGCAGATTGATGTGCCGTTTTCACGCAGATTAAAGGCACCGGTCTGACTGAATTTATTATCATTTATGACGTCCAATACGCCCTCTGTTACGTTGTCAAGCTTTACCATATTATGCTCTTCCCTCCAGTCTCTCTACGCATTTGTGACATTTCTGTACACCATTGAGATAAGGCAGCACCTCGTCCTTTGTGCCGATTTTCTTGATTTCTCCGCCATCAATTATCATGATGCGGTCTGCCATATTAATGATTTTCTCCTGATGTGAAATCACTATGAGGCTCTGCTTTTTCTCAGTATGGATTTCCTCAAATTTCTGTATGAGCATTGAAAAGCTCCACAGATCGATTCCAGCCTCCGGCTCGTCAAATATGCAAAGCGAATGCTCCTTGGCAAGCACTGATGCAATCTCAATTCTCTTCATCTCTCCACCTGAGAGTGTGCCGTCAATCTGGCGGTAAATGTAATCCTTTGCACAGAGTCCTACCGCGGTGAGAAGGTCACAGCACTCCTTGTCTGAAAGCTCATCCTTTGCGGCAAGCTTGAGCAGCTTCATGACGGTCATTCCCTTAAATCTCGGTGGCTGCTGGAATGCAAAGCCTATTCCCGCATTTGCCCTATGATTGATGTCAAGCTCTGTGATATCCTGCCCGTCAAGTATAATCTTTCCGCTGTCCGGTGTCTGAATACCTATCAAGGTCTTTGCCAGAGTGGATTTTCCACCTCCGTTTGGTCCGGTAATGACAAGCATTTCTCCGTCCTCTACCTGAAATGATATATTGTTCAGAAGGCATTTCTTTCCGCCTCATCATCTACGTTTAAAGTTAAATTTTCTGCTTTAAGCACGATTTTCACCTCATTTTTATTTATGATACAGCATAAAATCCTTCTCCTGCTGTTCTTATTACTTTTTCCGTTTACCGTTAACATTCACACATTAGTATGCCCGGCAATGATTACAGTATAACATAATAGTAAACGTTTACAAGGTATAAACTCTCTGGTACTCGCTAAATACATATTGTGGCTTTTATAAAAGTTTGCTTATCTACTAATTTCCCTTATCATTGAATACTCATTGCACAAAGTTCCGTCCTTCTGCCTTATAGCATTAAAATTTATACCTGTAATCCTAAATCCCATTTTCTCATAAAGTGCTCTCGCCCTGCTGTTGCCCTCGATAAAATCCAATTCCATCTGCAATATCTTCGGATTGTTTTCTGCTATTTTTATCATTTCTTGAAACATTCTTGTTCCAATTCCCTGATTCCAGAATTCGCTCAGCAAGCCGATTGCCACACTTGCCCTGTGTCCGGTTTTCACACGGTTATTCCACCAGACCATGCAATTTCCGGCAAGTTTTCCACCTACTTCACAAACTATCATTGCCTGTGCATCTGACGAATTGCAGTTATTGATGAAATCAATCTCCTGCTCGATGGTCTGTGTCTCACATTCTTCCGGTGTCCTAAGTAAGAAATCCGTTTCACCGGTTGACTTTTTCATGTACTCTATAAAAGCTTTGGCATCCTTTTCATTTGCACTTCGCAAAATGCAGTTCTGCCATCTTTCAATTTAAATTCGATATCTTTTATTGTCATATTGTTTAGTACCAACTTCCTATTGTTTTTGTGTTTTATCTGTGATAAACTATCGACAATTAATGGTAGTTGCAGCTTAGACAGAGCGAGACGAAAGTTTCCCTCTGTCTATTTTTTTTGCGCTTTTACGTGCATGAAGCCTTGTATACACTTCAAGCCTTTTTCAATTATCGCAGCTATCAAGAGCCTATTGTAACTACTCGTTACAGCTATATTTATTTTACATAACAGGAGGATTTAAGAAAAATGCCAAAGAACAGATTACAGGAAACCGTTTTTACCATCATGATGGTGCTTGTCATGGTTTATGCCATGATATGCTACAATATTGCCCTTGAAACAGGCGGTATGAAGAACTTTGTTTTTAAGGCCGCATTAGGCGAATTTCCTATCATGATTGTTGCCGGTTTTATTCTCGATACATTCATTGCCGGACCACTTGCAAAAAAAATGTGCTTTCAAAATCGTCACACCGGGAAAGGACAGACCTATTGCTATAATCCTTGCAATTTCCGTCTTCTCAATCTGGTTTATGTGCCCTATGATGAGCTTTATCGCTACCATCCTTTTCTAATGGTGGTTTTAATTCACAGATATTTGCGACATTCTGTGAGCTCGTCGTAAGAAACTTTCCAATGGCCTTCTTCTGGCAGCTCTTTGTTGCCGGACCACTTGTTAGATTCATCTTTGGAAAAATCTTCCGAGAGAACTAATTTAAATGTAAAAATGTAAAACCGGGCACGATATCCTGCCCGGTTTACACTATCCATAATAACTGTTAAGCATCACACCTTGCATATTCACAAAAAGATCATTGCAGATGTCTTCTCGCTTCTTAGAAAGCTTCATAAAACGCTTTGTCTTAGAAAACTCCGTCTATAAAGCCCTTCATATCGTCCTTAGACACAAGACCAATCTGCTGACCGGCAACCTGACCGCCCTTGATTGCAATAACTGCCGGAATATTCATTATACGATACTCTCTTGCCAGATCAGGATTCTCGTCCACATCAATATTGTAAAACTCCACATCTGTGATTTCATCAGAAAGCTGCTCCATTACAGGCGCAAGCATCTTGCATGGACCACACCACTCTGCCGAAAAATCAACAATGATAGCCTTATTATTTTTAACCTGTTCAAATTCACTGCTATTAATCTTCTTTACCATAGTTGTTCTCCTTCCATCTGTCGTACGAATTATTTTCGTTGCACTATACAGCAATAAAAAATAACTGCTATACTATAGTACACCGAATAAGAAATAACAATGCATCAGAAACTTATTATTCGATGTACTAGCACTACTATAATACATAAATCAGATTATGTCACATAAAAATATTATAAACCGCAAAATTTATCATTTACCACGATTAAAGCTTTTTGTGCTCTGCCATGTAGGCCTCTATATCCTCTGTGGTTCTGATGATATTCTCCGACAGACACACTGCACCGTCCTCGGTGATAAGCACATCATCCTCAATCCTGATACCGATTTCCCATTCATCTATATACAGTCCCGGCTCATCACTGATGATTGCTCCCGGACGAAGCCTGCTGTTTGAGTCAACTGTCACGTCATGCACATCAATTCCCAGATGGTGTGACACGCCATGCATGTAATACTTAGAAATCTCTACCGAATTCTTTATCAGTCCAAGCTTCATAAGCCGTCTGCGAGCACATCCTTACATACTTCATTTAATTCCTTTGTAGTCATTCCAGGCTTTGCAACCTCGACAATCTTTCGGTTTGCGGCGAGCACGATATCATAAACCTGTTTCTGGCGCTCGGTAAACCTGCCATTTACCGGATATGTTCTCGTAATATCCGAATTGTAGCCATCGATTCTGGCTCCAAGGTCAAGAAGCACCAGTGTTCCATCCTCCATCGTCTCACGATTTGTGTCATAGTGAAGCATCGTTCCATTCATTCCGCTTCCGGCAATTGTAGGAAAAGCTGTCCACTCTGCCCCACCGCGTCTTATGATATATTCAAAGTCTGCCTGTGCCTGATATTCTTTCATGCCCGGCTTTAAATTGGCCATTACATTGCAAAGTCCGTCCTTTGTGATAGCGATTGCCTTTTTGGTCAGCTCAATCTCATCCTCATCCTTCTGCATACGCTCCTCTGCCACAAGTGGGAAAAGATTCTTCACAGCAACTCCCGGATAATCTGTCTTAAATTCATTGGCTTTTACCACATTGTAATCCGGCAAATCCACTTTCTGATGACGATACGTGTCAAAATATGCTGTGTATACATCCTCACGCGTCATTATCCTGTCCAGCATGCTCTCAAGCTCATAAATATATTCTACTTCATCAATTCCTGATATTTCCTCGGCTTCCTCCATAGTCACCTTTCTGCCGTACCAGCGCTCCATCGTAGGGTCTGCCTCCTCTATGAAGAGCATCGTCTTAGCAGGCTCTACACATTTATCCAGGACAAGGACCATGTTGTCACGTCTAAGTCCGGTCAGATAGAAGAAATTGCGGTTAGCCTGTGCTGTAAATAAATCATACTCATCTGCACTCACATGGTGCTCGATGCCTGAGTACAATATGGCTATAGAATTGTCCTCCATCTTGTCTAAAATTCTTTGTCTTCTGCTTTCAAAATCCATTTTGCTGCCTCTTATTCATTATTTGTAATTCCTGTCTTCAAAAATCGCTGACATTCATACGCCCTTACGTTATCACAATATGTGTATTTTTACAAGCCATTTGGACCCGCTAATACAGGAATCAAAGGTTTTCTATATTTACATATTTTCTTTTCCCATTTGCATACTCTACATAAGCCTGTTTCTTTTCATTATCATAACCGGCTATAGGTTTTTACATATTTTCGCTTTATTTATTGCTGCCTTAACAGCTTCAACTGCTCTTTTGTCCATTTCATTATCCGATTCTGTCAATGTACTCTTCTCTTCTTCTCTGGATACAACTTTTATAATTCTACCACTTTTGGTGCTCACAGTTGTCATATAATCACTCTCTCTGTTTTGATTAATATTAAAATATATTATCTCTTATACTTGTTTACTTTTTATTATAATATTTATTTTATCATAATTCACACAAAAAACACCCCAGAACCGAAGTTCTGAGGTGTAATATACTTTTGATATTCTCTTTTCCGAAAGACTATCTCTTTGTGAACTACAAGCCCTATAAAACAAGGCTTTCTGGCCGTTTTGTGTGCTATAAGAGTGCTACGAAAAAACGTTTAACACCATGTTTTAACACTTATAAACACTTGCACTTTATGATTCACAATGTATCATTTCCGCTAACCTCTTCTCATATTCTTCTTTAATTCATATTTAGATAATGCGATTTTTTCAACAGTAGACGTAAAATTATTATTACTATATTTTTGCATTCCGTTTCTATATAATCCGCTTTCTGCATTTTCAAAATTATGTAATAATTCCTCTTTCGCTTGCCCTGTTCTCAATCTACGGAAACCGCGCGCTTTTACTTGTTTAATACGTGAAATAGATAAATTCTCTTTATCTGCAATCATTGCTAGTGACTTGTTATGTAAATAATATTCCCTTATTACACGTTTTTCTAATTGCCCTGTGTAACGCTCTACAATGCGCCATAATTCGCTTTTTGTGTAATCGTCATACATTTTATCAATAACACTGTTTCTAGTTCAAAATCGCTTTTAACGCTATCCGATAACGTTGATTCTGAATCTTCATTTATCGGAACATCTAGGCTTGCTATGCTTTGCGAATAATATTCAAGCTCTTCAAGCTCTTTTTCATTGATTTTCATATAATCAGCAATTTCATTATTTGCAGGAGTCCGCCCCAATTTCTGCGATAGCTCCTGAATCGCTTTATTGTAACGAATTATCTTTTGTTGCTTAACACCGGGTATTCTAATTACAGAACCGCAGTTTTCTATATATCGTCTTACGGCCTGCCTTATCCAAAAACCGGCATATGTCATAAATAACACATTTTCCGATGTTTCATATCTTTGTACTGCTTCCCATAATCCAAAATATGCTTCTTGTAATAAATCCTCTTCATTTTCATATAATGTAAACGGTCTAATCATTATTTTTATCAAAGGTAAATTCTTTTGATATAACCACTGCATATTTTCCGTTACATTAAAACCGTTTTGTATTGCTTTAACTATATCTTCATTTGTCATATTATGCACACCGCCTTTTTTATTTTTGTCGATATTTGATGGGCTAAGTGGGGCATTTTTTCACTTTTCATATACACCCCCAGGGCACCCCATAAAAGAAAAGAACAGGGCTTTTTATAATAGCTCTGTTCCTCTTTGTTATTTGTTCTCATACCTCTTTACAAGATTATAAAACGTATTCTTTTTTAGATTAGTTTGCTTCATTGCCTGAACTGCTGTTATATTGTGCGATTTCCACTCATTATATACAGCTTCCCAATTATCCGGAAACTCTGCTGCAGGTCTGCCTAAATGCTTTCCCTGCTCCTTTGCGACTGCAATTCCTTGCGACTGCCTAACCTTTATGTTTTCGCGCTCTTTCTGCGCCACATATGATAATATCTGTAATACAAGGTCTGCAACAAAACGACTATCTAAACTATCGCCATTATTGCGTGTATCAAGTAACGGCATGTCTAACACTCTAATATCAGCTTTAATCTCTTGTGTTATATATTGCCATTGCTTCATTATTTCAGTGTAATTTCTACCTAATCTATCAATGCTATATACTGTTAATACATCGCCCTCACGTAATAGTGGGGCTGTGGTATCTGTACCAACTAATAGATTATATGACTTTCTGTTAAAGTCTTTTCCACTCTGCTTATCCATGAGTATATTTCTTTCTTCTACTCCTGCGCCTTTTAGCTCCTTAATCTGTCTCTCTAAATTCTGCTCTTTGCTTGAAACCCTAGCATATCCATAAATCATAATAATCCCTCACTTTCAAATATTGTTTTGTCGTGGTATATGTCTATTATATCAAAGTGTTTATAAATGTCAATGTATTTTATAAACGTTTGTAAATAATCATATAGGGTTTTACAAACTATAAATATGCTAGTTTTTCTATGCTTTAAAGTAGTTTATAAAGGTGTACCTTTTTAAACGCTTTCTTCAAGTGCTTTTGACACGCTTTCACTGTAACGCTCATCGAGTAACAGCAAACTTGCCATTTCTGCATTTGTTTTCGCTATTTCTGCAGCTTGAAGCTTTGAGCCCATAGGGTATTTGTCATAATCCGGCAAAATAGCATTTATCAAAGATTTTTCATCGTCTGACAATTCCACATTAGGTCTGTTGCCTTTATCTAATATGTCATTTGCGCCACTCATTGCCTTTATAAATGTTTTATAACTATCGTTTCTATCAATATCAAAGCACTTTATTGCATGTGTTATATTGCCTGTATTGACATAATCGTTACAATCACAATTAATGTACTCTTTTAGCGATAAATCATCCCCACAATAAAAATTAAAAGCATTATCGACATTTTCCCTCATATGGTTATACGCTCCATATATGCTATCAATATTAGGCACTTCTGCGGATAGTTGCATATCGAGCTTGTCCGCATCGTCTGCACTGCTTGCCACTAACTCATTTAATAATCTACGTTCCATATAGCTTGTGGCCTGCTTCTGTAAAAGCTCGTATTCTGTTTTTGATAACTGCATACCGGTTGACTTAATAGCCATTATCTTGTTTGCAAAATCTGCACTTACAGGAGCTTGAAAATATTTATCAATCTGATTTTTCATTATGTCTAAATTGTGATTCGCTAATTTCTGCTTCTTTGCTCTCTCCTTATCGAGCATATCTTTGTAATTGTTTGAAGCTCTCCACTTGCTATCATATTCCTTTATATACTCATCTGTATATTTGCCTTGCATATCCTTTAACTCTCTGTCGTGCTTTGCCTTGTCGCTGTCGTAAATTGCTTTTACTCCATTAACTGAATCTCTGTAATCCTGTAATAGCTTTAATACATTGTTTAAATAATTCTGATACTTCATAATTAACCTACTTTCCGCTCATTTGAGCTATATATAAATTTTAATAGTTACCGTTACAATAAAACCGTGTGTTATTCTTCTGCGCCTAATTTGGCAAATCTTCCGCTCTTAACGCTTCTTGTGTGCTTGTCATTGGCAAACTCTCTTCAAGAGATATGCTATCATGATAACCTAGCCAATTTTTACAATAAAATATACCTGTAGCCGGGTTTACTTTGCCTGATAGCATTGCTTGTTCTAAAATGAATCTATAATAGATTTTGCGCCTTGTATTATCTCCGCTCTTTCAGATGAGCAATTACGGCCTTGTGACCATTCATATAAAGTTGACCTTGACACATGTAAAGCCGTTCTAAGTGTTTCTACTCCAGGTCTAAGGCTTGAAGCTTGGCAATACTCAAAGTATTCGTTTACTCTCTGCCGCACTTCATTATCTGTTTTGGGCTTGCCCTTGTTATACAAATCGACTAATGACATTGTTATCGCTTGTACTGTCTTAGGGTCTATCTTTTCAAGTCCTGCTTGTGGAAAATTATTTGCTCTTGCCATGTTTTTACCTACTTCTATATATTTCATGCACATTTTGTGTCTTTTTATGATGTGTATACACTTGTTGAGCTTGGTTATTCCGGTGCTTGCCTGCGCCTAAGCATATTATGTATTTTCTATGACATATCGGGCATAGCGTAGTTAAATCTTTCCATATATCTTCATTACCTAATCTTGCATATGTTAAATGATGTACCATTAATACATTAGGTTTTGCAGAATATCCGCAGGCTGTGCATTTATAACCGTCTATCTTTAATCTTTCGCGTTTTTTGCGCTCCCATGAATCAGATTTCATGTATTCTCTGTACTCTTTACTTTGTCCGCTCATGATGCAACCTCTCAAATTCTTCTAGCTCTGCCATAACTAAATTTTTGATAAACTTGCAGTTATCATATTTTTTCGTTAGCTCGTTCGCTTCAACTATAATGCTTTTCCATATCTCATCATCTCTTGAATCGACTTTATCAATGTACTTTTTATGCAGTTCCCATATGTCTTTATACATTTTGAAATAATCCATTGTTTCACCTGCTTTCAAATACCGTTACAAAAAACATGTATTTTTTATGTGTTAAATTCAGATTTAATAATTAGCTAAAAACCTTTATTTTACGGGTTTTGTGCAAAATGTGCATTTTTAATGTAAATTTTCTATGTTTTCTACTATATGTTTTTTACATGTAAATTGCACATTTTGCACATTTACTAACAAAAAGGTATTTCAGAATCATCATTTACAGTTTGAAAATCAGTATCTATTACATAACCTTTAATCACATTCTTTACGGTTTTTCCTGTAACGGTTCCGCTTGTCGCAAATAATCCTTTATTCTTCATTTCCGCAAAGAAATTGCCTTTGTTTTCGATGCCGTAACCATTATCAGCGCACCATTTAACATAACAATCGTAAATTTCTTTTGCTTTGCTGTTTGTGTCTGTCTTTTTCAAACACTCATTAATAAAATTACCGATTTTATCAGAATCCGCCCTGTACGC
>ENA-OQDD01000804-OQDD01000804.1-human-gut-metagenome-genome-assembly--contig:-NODE-804-length-11678-cov-1.688425_pt1 | contig 11678 bp, 16 predicted proteins | sample MGYA00242507_ERZ504598 | MGnify/ENA primary metagenome ERZ504598 (study PRJEB26092, sample SAMD00036318) | human gut metagenome | host: Homo sapiens | study: EMG produced TPA metagenomics assembly of... | reverse complement strand
TCAAGTTTTTCTACATAATTTTTAACTCATAACTGCTCAGGTACAGAACCATTATGAGATATCCATTTCTTCCAATACGGAAAAAATATCTCCGGACCGAAAACCACGTCGTGCCAGATACCCATACAGCCGTCTCATTTCCTTCTCATCAAGCTGCTACCTGGAGCATATTTCTTCTCTACCATCTGCCGAAGGAGTTTCCTTTCATCCGGCATCTCCAGTTCTGCTGCTTCGTCCCATGCACTCTGGATCGTCTGACGGTCAATCCCTTTCTGCTGCAATTCCTGGAATATCTTCTGACGACTCTTGTCATGAATCCTGTACATAATATAATTCGTCGCATATCTCGCATCATTTACATATCCATAATCCTTCACATATGCGACAGCATCTGCTGCCAGAGCTTCCGAAAAGCCGGCACGGAGAAGCCGATCATATAATCCCTTCTCCGTGCGGTCCATATGTTCCAGAAGCTTCAGTGCTTTCTTACGAACTTCTTTCTGCTGCTGTTCCATATCTGTCATTCAATTATTCCTGCTCTTCTTCTGCATCCTGCGCTGCCGGATTCTGCTGTGCAGCCTCCTCTTCCGGAAGAAGATGATACTGGATTCTTACCTGTTTTTCGATTTCTTCACAGATTTCCGGATGATCTTTCAGGAAAATCTTCACATTCTCTCTTCCCTGTCCGATACGCTCTCCATTGTAAGAGTACCATGCACCACTCTTATTCACCACATTACATTCTGATGCAAGATCAAGAATCTCACCTTCTCTGGAAATGCCAGTACCAAACATAATATCAAACTCAGCCTGTTTGAACGGCGGAGCAACTTTATTCTTAACAACTTTGACCTTGACATGGTTACCAACCATCTCGCCACCCTGCTTCAGGGTTTCTGTTCTTCTGACATCAAGACGTACAGAAGCATAGAACTTCAGAGCTCGTCCACCGGTCGTTGTCTCCGGATTACCAAACATAACGCCAACTTCTCACGAAGCTGGTTGATAAAAATAACCACACAGTTGGAATCTGCTGATCGCTGCAGTCAGTTTTCTCAAAGCCTGCGACATCAGACGGGCATGCAGTCCAACATGGCTGTCTCCCATATCACCCTCGATCTCCGCCTTCGGAACAAGCGCCGCAACAGAGTCCACGATTACAATATCAACAGCCCCTGAACGAACCATTGTCTCAGTGATCTCCAGAGCCTGCTCACCATTATCCGGCTGTGAAATATATAAATTGTCAATATCAACACCGATATTCTTTGCATACACCGGATCAAGTGCATGTTCTGCATCAATAAATCCGGCAATTCCGCCTCTCTTCTGCACCTCAGCTACCATATGTAATGCAACCGTTGTCTTACCACTGGATTCAGGTCCGTAAATCTCCACGATACGTCCCTTCGGCACTCCACCGACTCCAAGCGCAATATCCAGTCCAAGAGAGCCTGTCGGAACCGCTTCTACTACCATATTAGAACTGGAATCCCCAAGCTTCATTACAGATCCTTTACCGTACTGCTTCTCAATATGTCCAAGAGCTGCCTCCAGCGCTTTCTGCTTCTCTTCATTAATCATCTTATGGATTCTCCTTATATTTTCTTAATTTCAAACGCTCATACCAAACCTATGTTCGTGTTTTCTTCTTATATGCTATTATAAATCGTCGGCAAAGTCAAGCAAAACTTTTCGACAAAAGGGCACCGTTTCTGCACGGTGCCCTGCATCATATTTGGGTTTACTCCTTATTTATCACCGATCAGCCAGTTGTACATTTCTTCGTACTGTTTTGCAGAATGACTCCAGGAGAAATCTGCTGCCATGGCACGATCAACCATCTTGTTCCACTCGCGTTTATTATCGTAATATACACGTTCTGCATTGCGGACTGTTGCAAGCATTTCATGTGCATTGTAATTCGTAAAGCTGAATCCGGTACCTGTTCCTTCAAATTCATTGTACGGCTGCACTGTATCCTTCAGGCCGCCTGTCTCACGCACGATCGGAAGTGTTCCATAACGGAGACTCATCAGCTGGCTGAGCCCGCATGGTTCAAACAGAGACGGCATCAGGAATGCATCCGATGCTGCGTAGATTCTGTGTGAAAGCGGCTCATCATAATAAATCTGTGCCGATACTTTTCCATGATATTTCCAGTCAAAATGACGGAACATATTCTCATAGCGCTCTTCTCCTGTTCCAAGCACTACGATCTGTACAGCGTCCTGACAGAGTTCATCCATTACATATGCGATCAGGTCAAAGCCTTTCTGATCTGTCAGACGGGAAACGATTCCGATCAGCATCGCATTCGGGTCTTCATTCAGTCCAAGATCTTTCTGAAGCTGGATCTTATTCTTAACTTTTTCCTTACGGAAAGTCTTTGCATTGTAGTTTCTGGTAATACATTCATCTGTTTCAGGATTGAATACATCATAATCAATTCCATTGACAATACCTCGAAGATCATGTGCTCTGGCACAGAGAAGACCATCCAGACGTTCTCCATAGAACGGAGTTTTGATTTCTTCCGCATAAGTATTACTTACCGTAGTTACTGCATCAGCAAAAACAATTCCACCTTTCAGGAAGTTTGCATCTTTGTATGCTTCCAGTTTATCCGGTGCAAAATAATAATCAGAAAGTCCTGTGATTCCCTGAACAGTCTTTACATCCCATACTCCCTGGAATTTCAGATTGTGAATTGTCATAACTGTCTTGATTCCCCAGAAAAATTCATTCTGCTGGAAGGAATCATGCAGATATACCGGAACAAGACCTGTCTGCCAGTCGTGACAGTGGATCACATCCGGGCGGAAACCGATAACCGGAAGGACAGACAATACAGCCTTTGAGAAGAATGCAAATTTTTCAAGATCCCATGGGGCACTGTCATATGGCTTCGGTCCACTGAAATAATATTCATTATCGATAAAATAAAACTGGATTCCTTCGTATTCCATATGCATAATGCCAACATAGCAGTTTTTGTATCCCAGATCCATATAAAAATGAGTAATGTATTCCATTTTATCTTTCCATTCCTGTTTCATACAGGCATATTTCGGCAAGATAACACGGACATCAAAATAGCGCTTATCAAAACATTTCGGAAGTGCACCAGCTACATCGGCAAGTCCTCCTGTTTTAATAAATGGTACCGCTTCTGATGTTGCAAATAAAATTCTTTTCATCTGTAAATACCCCTCCTTGTATCTCGATGCCAGATTATTGTTATTTCGAACATCCGCTCGCTATTTTCTGACATTTCTGTCTGTGACAGACCTTTTGTTTATTATACTCCAAAACCACCTTGTTGAAAAGAGTGATTTTTGTATTCAAGGCGAATTTTATCTGCAATAAGTGCAATAAATTCTGAGTTGGTCGGTTTGCCTTTTCCTGTGCTGACCGTGTACCCAAACAGTGCATCGATCGTATCCATCTTGCCTCTGCTCCATGCAACTTCGATCGCATGACGGATAGCCCTCTCCACCGGCTCGGAGTAGTCTGATGTTTTTTTGCAATTGTCGGATAAAGTACTTTTGTGATCGAATTCAACATTTCCATATCGTTAACAGACAGAATGATCGCATCTCTCAGATACTGATAGCCTTTTATGTGTGCCGGAACACCAATTTCATGTATAATATTCGTCACATCTGTTTCCAGATTCCGTTTTCCGTAAGGAGCCGGTTCCTCTCTCACCGCCTGTCGCACCGGTTCTCTCATTTTTCGTTCATTTCCCCTGCGTATATGTTTGATACGACTTAAGAGCACCTGTTTGTCAAAAGGTTTCAGCATATAATAATATGCACCAAGATTGAACGCATCTTCTGTGATTCTTTCCTGTCCCACCGCCGATACTACAATAAAAGCCGGCTGTTTCTTTACTGAACTGTCATGACTGCAGTGTTCCATAACGGTAAGTCCATCCATCTTCGGCATAATAATATCCAATACAACAACATCCGGTTCTTTTTCTCTGATGATGCTGCAGATTTCTTCTCCATTGTGTGCTTTTCCGACCAAAGTCAGGTCTTTATCTTCTTCGATCATCTGACCGAGTATGTCAGCCATTCTAACGTTATCATCTGCAATCGCCACATTTAATTTTTCCATGAGCCTTTCCCTCCTAACCAACAAAAATCTTCTTCCTTACAACAAGGACATTATAGTGGAAAGGCCTTCGCGAAATCAAGCCGAAACTGGCTGAAATACGGCATTTTCGTTCGTCCTGAATCGACTTTTTCAGATATTTTCCAGCATGTTTTCTGCAAAAATGCCATATCCTCCTGTAGAATCCTGTATAAAAACATGCGTGACAGCTCCCACGAATTTTCCATTCTGAATCACCGGGCTTCCACTCATTCCCTGTACAATTCCTCCTGTCAGTTCCAGAAGTTCGGGATCTGTCACCTGAATTACAAAACTTTTATTTGTATCTTCATGATTCATGTCAATTCTTGTTATCTCAGCATCGAATTCACGTACCGTTCCATCCACACAGCACAATATGGATGCCGGCCCGATTTCCAGTTCCTGTTTGTATGCAACTTCCATCTTTCGCAATCCAAACTCCTCCGGCAGTTCTGATAATTTTCCATAAATTCCCTGTTCACAGTTTTTTTCTATACTTCCGATGATTTTTTCCGCCTCATAATGAATCAGACCGGAAAGTTCACCCGGACTTCCGCTGCTTCCTTTCTGGATCCCAACGATCTGTGCCTGATACAGGTCACCATCATCAATATGAAGAAGCTCTCCGGTATCTACATCGCTGATTCCATGACCAAGTGCTCCATAATTTCCATTCTGATCAACAAATGTGAGTGTCCCGATTCCCTGTGTATTATCTCTCACCCATATACCCAGCTTATACTCGCCCTTGATATCTTTTACCGGACTCAGCGACAGAGGAATCTTTTTTCCTTTTCTTATTACCTGCAACTCCACAGTATCCTGTTTCAGCTTTTCGAGATCTTCTACAAGATCTTTTTTAGTTTCAATAATTTCATCATTAAATGCAACGATATAATCTCCCGGCTCTATAATTTTTTCTGCCGGTTCCTCCGCACGGCCTTCTTCAGAAATAATCTCACCGGTATCAATTACCAGTACTCCGTCGGTTTCCATATAGATTCCGACAGTGCTTCCACTGACAAGCACTGTCGTACTGTCTGTGGGGATTACTTTGACATCTTTAAACGGTATCACTCCCAAAATTCTGCTGGATAACAGATAACTTCCATCTCCGGAAACCGTAATTGCATCATCAAAAGAAAGCAGCGGATAATCCAGTACATTCTTCACCTGCTGTTCCTGACTTTCTGTCACATAAAGCTCATCAGGAATCTTCCTGTCAAGATATCGATATCCCAGCCATATCACCGTCAGCAGATCCAGGCATATGATCCACCAGAGAAGATGTCTGTATTTTGTTCTTCTGTCCATTCTGCCACATCCTTTCTTTTGTAAAACCAAACTCTCTTCCACCAGCATTTTTACAGAAAAAAAAGAGAAGCGATCCTGTTGGATCATCCTCTCTTATTATGCTGTGAATACAGCTATTTCAGTCTTGTATTTTTATGAACCCGTGCCAATTCTTTCATTTCTTTTGCGTTTTCAAAAACTGCCTGTGTAAGTTCAGCTCCACCCAGAAGTCTGGCAAGTTCTCTCACAGAATCATCTCCTTCCAGCGGATGAATCTCCGTGATCGTTTCTGTACCCTTCTGATGTTTTTCGATTTCAAAATGTGTATCTGCCATTGCAGCAATCTGCGGAAGATGCGTAATACACAATACCTGGTGACATTTTCCGATAACTTGCCATTTTTCGGATACTTTTCTGCGCTGTCCTGCACTGATACCTGTGTCGATCTCATCAAAGATCAATGTCTCTATCTGATCTCTGTCTGCAAGAATTGCTTTTATTGCAAGCATGATCCTGGAAAGTTCACCGCCAGATACAATCCTGCCTAATGGTTTTACGCTCTCACCCGGATTGGTAGAAATTTCATACTCTATATCATCAAACCCATTATCTGTATATTCTTTTTTTCGTTGAAAATCAATATGAAACTGTACGTCCAGAAAATTCAGATCTTTCAATCCCTCAATAATCTTATCCGTAAGCATCTGGCTGTATTTTTCCGGATAACAGAAAGTTTATCCGAAACAATTTCAAGCTGTGCTCTGCTTTTTTCTACTTCAGCTTTTGCTCTCCGGAAATTCTCCTCATATCTGTCAAGATCTTCCAGTTTTTGTTTCTGGTTGCCGCAGTATGTGTGGATTGCTCGATTGACTGTCCATACTTTGCTTTGAGATTGTTGATCAGATCCAATCTTCTTTCTGTTTCATAAAATGTTTCTCCGTCAAAGTTCAGTTCATCCACATAAGAGGAAAGCTCTCTGTTGAAATCATTCAAAAGCCCATCGATTTCCTGAAGTCTGATGACATGGATTCCAGCTGGCTGTCATACTCCGTGACACGCATCAGCTCTTTCACTGCATTTCCAACCGCTTCTCCGGCTCCCTGCACGGAATCATTTCCTGTCAGATCCCGCACCTCCTGCAGAGTCTCAAGAATCTTCTTCCCGTTATCCAGCTTACGGTACAGCTTTTCCAGTTCTTCATCCTCTCCCGGATTCAAATTCGCGCTTTCAATTTCTTTAATCTCAAATTCCAAGAAAGCACGGCTCTCTGTTTCTCTGTTCTTCATCCATATCAAGAGACTTTAATTTTTTTAGGCTGTCACGATATGTACGATATGCACGATTCACTTTTTCTTTGACCGGATAGATTTCATCTTTACCATATGCATCCAGAATCTCCAGCTGTTTATCCTGATAAAGCAGAGACTGGTGCTCATGCTGCCCGTGTATATCCAGAAGGCAGGAAGCTACTGCTTTCATCTGTCCAACCGTGCAGGTCTCCCCATTAATCTTGTTGATACTCCTGCCATCCAGAATTTTACGTGTCAGCAATACCTGTCCTTCTTCCAGCTCAATCCCCAGTTTGCCCAGTGCTTCTTCAGCTCTTGGATTTTCTACCTGAAACAACAGCTCCACCAGTGCATATGACGCACCTTCGCGGATCATATCCTTTGCAATTCTGCTGCCCAGGATCAGCTGCATGGAACCCAGCAGAATCGATTTACCTGCTCCTGTCTCACCAGTCAGAATATTCAGTCCCGGCCCAAATTCTACTTCAATATCTTCAATAAGTGCCAGATTCTTCACATGAAGATGAACTAACATAATTTCAGAATTCCTTTCAGCTTCTCAGCAACAATTTCTGCCTGCTCTGCATCACGTGCCACACACATGACTGTATCATCTCCGGCAATACTTCCAAGAATCTCCTTCCATTTCAGGGCATCCAACGCAGCCGCCACCCCCATGGCCATTCCCGGCACAGTGCGGATCACAAGCATATTCTGACCTACATCAAGTGATGTCAGTGTATCCTGGAGAATCCTTGTGTATTTGTCTCCCAGTTCCGCAGACGGTTCTGTAAGAATCGCGTAACGGGATTTTCCATCCTTCCTGCAACTTTCATAAGCTTCAGTGCCCGGATATCTCTGGAGACTGTAGCCTGTGTTACTTTGAATCCTCCTCATTCAGTCTGGCAGCAAGTTCCTCCTGTGTATCAATATCATATTCCTGGATCAGTTCTATGATCTTTTCATGTCTTGCACTTTTCACTGCATTACCTCCATCACATTGTCCCTGTTATTCCATCTTCTGCCGTAATACCTCTACAAAGCTTAAATGATTTAATTTCAGGATTTTCACACTGGCTGAAGCTTTTTGAATCACGATCCTGTCTCCCGTCACGATCGGAATTTCTGTATCTCCGTCAAAAGAAGCAAGCCCCTGTTCCTGAACCTGCCTGCGGCCTTCTCCCAGCTCTACTGTAATAACATCTTCCTCCGGAAAAATAATACTGCGGGTATTCAATGTATGCGGAGCGATCGGTGTCATCAGCGTCATCGCCGCATTTGGAGATACAATAGGTCCTCCACATGAAAGGCTGTAACCGGTAGAACCTGTCGGTGTGGCAATAATAATTCCATCTGCATTATACGAATTAAGATAGACATCATTCACATAATTTTTAAATCTTACAACTCGAAGGGGGCCCTCTCTGCCTATTACAATATCATTCAGTGCAATGTCCTGCCCAATGATCTTATCACCATGCCAGACTGTTCCTGTAAGCATCATTCTTTCTTCGATCTCATAGTCATCTGCGATCAGTTTATCCAGTGCAGCATGTATCGACTGTCTATCTACTTCAGCCAGAAACCCCAGCGTCCCGAGATTGATTCCCAGCATTGGAATTTTTCTGTAAACAACATCTCTGGCAGCTTGAAGAAGTGTACCATCACCGCCCAGAACCAGAATACACTGTGTTCCCTCTGGAATCAGTTCCGGATTTGTATAATGGTATGCCCCTTCCAACTTACGTTCCGCCTGCTGAACCTGACATTTCTTTCCATTTTTTTCAGATAAGAAACAATTTCATTTGTGATCTGAAAATCTTTATCTTTATCACTGTTTGTGATGATATAAACTTATCCATCTCCCCTAGACCTTCCTTAATCCAGTTGACTGTGTGCCTCCTGCACTACAGCCTCAGGTGTTACTTCAAGAGAGGACTGGATCACTTCCCCTTCCGGTCTCTTTTTCAAATGAAGCAAGTATTCAATATTTCCCTCTGGTCCCTTGATCGGTGAAAAAGAAAGATGGCACGGCTCCATTGCAATTGTAGACGCATAAGCGATCACTTTTTCAATGACTTCCAGGTGCACTGCCGGATCACGTACAACGCCTTTTTTCCCAACTTTTTCTCTTCCGGCTTCAAACTGCGGTTTGATCAGACAGACGATCTCTCCATCATCTGTAAGGAGGTTTCTCACTGGAAGAAGCACTTTTGTCAGAGAAATGAAAGAAACATCTATCGATGAAAACTGTGCTGGCTCCTGCAGATCTTCCGGAAGTACATAACGGATATTCGTTTTTCCATACATACCACTCTCGGATCATTACGAAGTTTCCAGTCAAGCTGTCCATATCCGACATCGATTGAATAGACCTTCACCGCACCATTCTGGAGCATACAGTCTGTAAATCCGCCAGTGGATGCACCAACATCCATACATACCTTTCCATCCAGAGAAACGCCAAAATTATTCATGGCTTTTTCCAGTTTCAGTCCTCCACGGCTTACATATGGAAGTGTATTTCCGCGTACTTCAATCTTCACCGTCTCCTTGAACATTGTTCCCGCTTTATCTTCTTTCTGTCCGTCCACATAAACATCTCCGGACATAATATATGCTTTTGCTTTCTCTCTGGAAGGTGCAAGTGCACGCTCTACCATCAAAAGATCCAGTCTTTTCTTCATTCCTGCTCCTCATATTCCTCAATCGCATCAAGAATATCCGGTGCTGAAAGCCCGATTTTGGCTCTCAGACTGGCAATTTCTCCATGCTCTACAAAACGATTCCAGATAGCGATCGGAAGTACTCTTACTTCCGGATGACATGCTTCCATATAAGCTGCCACATGCTCACCAAATCCACCGTTTCTGACATTTTCTTCTACTGTTACAAATAATTTATGATCTTTTGCAAGCTCATCAAGAAGCTCTGTATCCAGTGGCTTCACAAATCTTGCATTTACAAATGTTGGATTTTCACCTTTGTTCTTCAATTCTTTGCAGACCTGTTCACAGACCTCCGTCATGCTTCCAACAGACAGAAGTGCTGTTTTCTCTCCACGGTAAAGAACTTCACTTTTTCCAAAACGTATCGGGCTGTCAAATTCCTCCAGTCCCTGATATGCAGTGCCTTTGGGATAACGGATTGCACATGGTCCTGCCGCATGAACTGCAAATTCCAGCATTTTTTCAAGTTCTTTTCCATTTTTGGTGCCATGACCGTCATATTGGGCATCATTGTCAGATAAGACAAGTCAAAATTTCCCTGATGTGTCTCTCCATCTGCTCCTACAAGACCTGCCCTGTCAATCGCAAAGATCACGTGCAACTTCTGCATGCAGACATCATGAAGCATCTGGTCTACTGCCCTCTGTAAGAAAGAAGAATAAATCGCTACGACTGGTATCACGCCACCCAGGGCAAGGCCGGCTGCAAAACTGACTGCATGCTCTTCGGCAATTCCAACGTCAAATAATCTGTCCGGAAAAGCTTTTTCAAAAGCCTTCAGTCCGGTTCCCTCCTTCATTGCCGCTGTAATGCCGACAAGCTTCGGATTTTCTTTTCCCAGTTTCACCATAGCCTGTGAAAATACATCTGTATACGTCGGTCCTTTCTTCACAGAAAGCTGTCTGCCGGTTTTTATGTCAAACGGGCCAGTTCCATGGAACTGATCCGGATGCAGACTTGCCGGTTCATATCCTCTGCCTTTGTGTGTCAGGACATGAACGATCACTGGTCCTTCCACACGTTTTGCTTCGTTAAAAAGTTTCATCATCTGCCGCATATTGTGTCCGTCAACCGGTCCAAGATACGTCAGTCCCATATTTTCAAAAAGCATTCCCGGTATGATCAGCTGTTTGATACTGCTCTTGGTCCTGCGCATGGTATCTACAACCGCAGTACCTACCTTCGGTACCTTCTTAAGCGTCTTAGTTACATTCAGTTTCATTCCCGTGTAAGCTTCCGCTGTACGCAATGCACTGAGATAAGAAGACATTCCACCAACATTTTTGGAAATAGACATATTATTATCATTGAGTACGATAATAAAATTGGTTTTCAATTCTGCTGCATTATTCAATGCTTCATATGCCATGCCACCTGTCAGTGCACCATCTCCGATCACTGATACGACACGATAATTCTGTCCAAGCAGATCTCTGGCTCTTACATAGCCCAGCCCCGCTGAGATTGAATTAGAACTGTGGCCTGCATCAAATGTATCACAGTCACTTTCACAGCGTTTCGGAAATCCACTCATTCCGCCTTCTTTTCGAAGATTTTTGAATCCTTCTTTTCTTCCTGTCAGAATCTTATGAGTATATGCCTGATGTCCCACATCCCATACGATCTTATCCTGTGGAAGATCCAGCACATTATGCAAAGCCAGTGTCAGTTCCACTACCCCAAGATTCGATGCCAAATGGCCTCCTGTCTGGCTGACTGACTCAATCAGGAACTGTCTGATCTCATCTGCAAGCTGTGGAAAATCTGCCAACGCTATCTTGTGTATATCATTAGGCTTATTGATCTTTTCCAACATCCTTCGTATCCCTCTTTCATTTCCTGCGGGTTGCCATTTCCATGACCAGCTCCGTCAGGAACTCATTTTTATTATACAGTCTGTCCAGAACTGCCAGAGCTTTTTCAGAAAGTTCTCTGACCTGCTCAGATGCTTTCTGTACCCCAAAAAGAGTCACATAAGTAACTTTGTTGTTTTTTTCATCACTGTGTACCGGCTTTCCCAATTCCTGACTGGTACTTGTCACATCCAGAATATCATCCTGTATCTGGAATGCCAGACCAATATCCGATGCAGCCTGTTCGATCATGGAGGTCTGTTCCTCGTCCGCTCCTGCCAGAACAGCTCCTGCCATCATGGACGCTTCGATCAGTGCAGAAGTTTTGTGTTCATAAATGTAATCGAGAAGGTCCTTCTCCAATGGTTTGC
>ENA-OQDD01000803-OQDD01000803.1-human-gut-metagenome-genome-assembly--contig:-NODE-803-length-11686-cov-2.195865_pt1 | contig 11686 bp, 16 predicted proteins | sample MGYA00242507_ERZ504598 | MGnify/ENA primary metagenome ERZ504598 (study PRJEB26092, sample SAMD00036318) | human gut metagenome | host: Homo sapiens | study: EMG produced TPA metagenomics assembly of... | reverse complement strand
ATTAAATCGTATGACATGGTTGTATGAACGTCTTCCAGAAAAGGAAAATAAAATAGTGTAGCTAAGTAATACTGAATTTACGATGTATCAGGTTGGAACATATAAAAATAATTCATGGGCATTAGTGAGTGAGTTTGCAAAGTCTGGAGTCATATTTGATTTTGATGCTTCTTCCGCTCAGGCAGAAGCTGCAAAAAACTGGAAAAATATGTACAGGATAACAACATCAAAGGAATGTCCGGAAAGACCAACTCAGACGGAGAAGTTATGTACAGAGATCTGGAAAAAGGAGTGTATCTTTTTGTCCAGACACAAAAAACACAAATTAGCAATGCCCTAAAACTGCATTATAATACAAACAAGGATAGAACCCTGGTTAACTCTTCCTCAATTTCATGACATTTCTGTTCATTAGACGCCGTCCAAGATTCCGATATATAAAGGCTTTTAAGACAGAGAGTTCCTGTTGATGCTCTTTTAGCAGGTCATCTGGTGAATCGTAGATTCCGAAGTCCTGGGTGATACCTTCACTTTGAATATAGGTACTATTCCGGTTAAAATCAATAATGGGATTCTGGAAATTTTTGACTGCTACACCGTAACCACAAAAAGAACCTGTACAATCTGGGTATTTTTTCTGAAGATTATTTAAATAAGCACTATCGAGGATAAATGCCTCTAATTCATACCAGATATTTTCGAAATACACTTCTATCCAGCTGTGAAATATATTTTTTGGGGCACTTTTGTAGACAATACCGGTCATTGTGCCCTTTTGAAGCTTCTTGTCTATTGTAAATCCATGAATCCGGCAGGGAATATTGCAGGCTCGTAACAAAGCCATAAATAGTGTGCCCTTTGTATTACATTGTCCATATCCATCGGATAAGATTTTTGATGCAGGGATGCTGTCATCTACATTATATCCAAATAATATTTCATCTCGTACAAAATTGTATATAGATTTCAGACGTTCAAATTCATTCAATGTATTCCAGTCCCTTTCTGCTAAGAGTTGCTGGATATTCCTGGCAGAATAATTTAGCATAGGGGTTTCTTCTAAATATTTTTCCTTTGCAATACTTCTACGATATTCATTATAAAAATATCCCTGTTCATCTGTCTTTTTCGGATATTTTTTCAAATATGGACTTTTATCTCCGACGATCCAGTAATCACACACATTTCCATTTGCACAGGTCGTAGTGCGGATCAGACCGGCATGTAAAAGTTCCATGGCAGGGTAATCGCCATTACAGATTGCAGGCATGATTTCTAACAGATCATGCGCTTTGGCAAATTCCGCAATCGGGCACTGTTCAAAGCGGTAATGAATTCCTGTCTTTGGATCAAATGGTTCTGTTTGCATAATATATCCGGCAGGACAACTGTGGTGTTTTTTCTGATCACGCTTTGCCGTCGTTTCAAAAACAAAGTTCAATAATTTCAGCTGCCATGGATGGTTGATATTAAAGAGCTTTCCGAGCTTCCGAAACGGCGGAAGAAGAATTGCATTATTCATTTCATAGATTTCCTGAATGGATGGCTTACGGTCTAACACTTCGTAATATGCAAATAAAGCGATGCAGTCGTAGGTTCCGCCGGGAGCATTATGATTGTCTTTTGCACCGCCCAGATAAGGGAGCGTCTGTAAATATTCGGTATATTTCAACTGGATTTTTTCCCAGAGGATGTCAGCTTCTTTTTTAGAAAATTGCTTTTTCAGACAGTCTGTAATTACTTGTTTAACTGCTTCGGAATAGCAGACGTGCTTTGTACGGTCAAAAATAAGTTCATTTTCTTTCATAGATATTTCCTCAATATGATGTATTGCATTTTACAACGGTTTTATGTCTGCCTGATTTTGGTTAGTATAAACTAACTTATCAGGATAAAAGAAACCGCGTAACTTGCAAGGTTTAATAAGTGTTCACGCAGTTTTTATAATGTTAGTATAGCATCAGTGAATTCAGGTAACAAGGTAATTTATATAAAGATATATATGATTAATGTATATAGGTTGCAGTTTTATAATAAATAATAACATATTCCTTAGGAGGGACAGACATGGAAACACGAGATATTCTCAAGAATTTGCGTGAAAAAATAAACTTACACAAAGTCATTTGAACGGTGCTACAAAATAAGAAAAAACGCTTGACTCTAACATCTGTTGTAGATTTTATAATACGGGTAGTTTAACCAAAAAGGAGGATTAGGCAATATGGAAAAGGACCTTACTACCGGCAGTGTGTTCAAAAATGTTGTATTATTATCATTGCCGTATCTGCTCTCGTATTTCCTTCAAACGCTCTATGGTATGGCTGACCTATTTATCATCGGACAGTTCGAGGGTGTAGCCAGTACTACCGCTGTTTCTATCGGCTCACAAGTGATGCACATGCTTACGGTTATGATTGTAGGGTTATCGATGGGAACAACCGTCAGCGTTGGTCAGGCAGTGGGGCAGGAAATCGAAAACAGGCAGCGCATAACATCGGGAATACGGTAATATTGTTTCTGGTGCTTTCCATTGCACTTACGGCCATCCTGTTATCCCTTGTTCATCCATTGTCGTTGCCATGTCTACGCCAGCGGATGCGGTGAGCGGTACGGTCACCTATTTGACCATCTGCTTTATCGGGATTCCGTTTATTACATCCTACAACATCATCAGTTCTATTTTTAGAGGGTTGGGCGACAGCAAAAGCCCGATGTGCTTTATTGCCACAGCTTGTGCTGCCAACATTCGCTTTAGTACTATCTTTTTATGGGTGTGCTGCACCTTGGGCCTGCGGGCGCAGCCTTGGTACAACTCTCTCTCAGGCAATCAGTGTAGTTGTTTCCCTTACCGTTATTTTGAAACGCAGGAGCATCGTTCTGAAAAAAAGCGACTTCAAGCCTTGCCGTGCGGTCATGGGGAAAATTTTGGGGATCGGCATCCCAATTGCGTTTCAGGACGGCCTGATTCAAGTTGCTTTTATTATTATCACGATTATTGCCAATCAGCGTGGACTGAATGACGCAGCGGCGGTCGGGATTGTGGAGAAAGTGATCAGTTTCCTCTTTTTGGTACCCTCCTCTATGCTGTCTACCGTTTCTGCCTTGGGAGCGCAAAATATCGGTGCGGGCAAACCGGATCGGGCCATTCAAACGCTGCGCTATGCGGTGATGCTCGCCGCAGGCTTTGGCGTGCTTGCTTCTATCGCGATTCAGTTTACAGCGGAAGGCATCGTTTCGCTGTTCACCGATCCCAGCACTGCGGACGGAGCGGCGGTGATCCTTTTCGGCGGCCAGTATCTGCGTGGTTACATTTTTGACTGTATTTTTGCTGGCATTCATTTTAGTTTTAGCGGCTTTTTTTTTTGCGCATGCGGGAAATCCGGCCTGTCGTTTTTACACAATATTCTCGCCATTGTATTGATGCGTGTGCCTGGCGTTTATGTGACCTCAAAATTATTCCCGGCAACGCTTCTCCCGATGGGACTGGCTACCGCGGCAGGCTCACTGCTATCGGTCGTGATCTGCCTAATCGCCTTTGGAGTCATACGGCGCAAATCAACGCTTGTTCTGGTGGAGGTGACAAACTATAAATAGTCAATAGTTTTTGGAAGAAAAAATATGATTAAAAAAGGGTAACCTTAATAAACCATCTAAATACAGCGTATTTTAGATGACAGTCACATTCTAAGAAAAGTAAGTATTAACGAAGCTTCTGAACGCAGAAATCGGTATCTTGCCTCTCCAATGCATAGATAACACGAATCAGCTTCTTGGCAACGTGAGTGATTGCAACTCTGTGTGGTTTGCCTTCTGCACGTTTCTTAGCATAATAAGTTGCAAATGTCATATCGAAACGGATTAAAGGAAGACAACAATTAATCAAGGCATAACGTAACTGTGAAGAACCTCGCTTTACCATTCGACCACCATGAGATTCTGTACCAGATTCATTGATTCCGGGTTCGATTCCTGCAAATGCGAGCATCTGACCAGGATTATCGAAGTTTGATATATCCCCGTATTCAGAATAGATGATTGCGGCAGAAATTGGGCCAATACCAGGAACAGATAAGTAATGAGGATGGACTTCTTCGATGAGAAGATTGATTTCTTTTTCAAGAGTGTTAATCTCTGTTACAAGAGTTTTATACAAAGTAAGCAGACTGTTCAATTCAACATCAAAGATAGAATTGTTTACACCTACTGTATTAGATGCAAGCTCTTTCAAAGCAATGAATTGTTGAGGAGAAAACTTACCTCTAGATATGGATCGAAGTTTCTCATAAGAAACAGAATTCATGCGAGCCATCTTTTCAGCAGAGCCATAATTCTCTAGTAGATATAGAGCGGTTTTAGATAAACGTTCATTAAAGAATGGCTTGAATTCAGGAAATGTGTGATCTAACACATTTGTTATCTTAACAAGATAAAAAGAACGCTGTCGAATTAGTCTGTCACGCAAACGAGTTAATGACTTTAAGGAATAAGCGTGGTAAAATCCTTTTGAATGGGGTTTGTACTCAACAGTCATTAACCAACGAGCTATTGATTCGCAGTCAACAGAATCGGTTTTGGTACGCCTTAAAGTTGTAGACTTTTTGTATTCCTTGATTAAAACTGGATTAACTTCCATGAAGCTGTGGTGGGCATTTTCAAGGAAGAGTTCAAGATTGAGGGCATAATGGGCTGTTGATTCAAACCCTATTCTTATATCCTCAGGACTGGAGAGAGAATTAAAAGTGGTAATCAGTTCTTCAAAGCCAACTTTATCATTTTTGATAGAGAACTTTGAAATAACTTTTTGATCGGTTGCAGAAATAATGCAACAATCGTGTTTGTACTTGGAAATATCAATTCCAACAAAGTACAGAGACATAGATAAAACCTCCTAAATAATAGAATAAGCACTGCTGTCTTCCACAGAGAATTCGGCTGTGTAATCACGTAAATAGAAACGTCAAGCGTTAACAAACTAATTAACAGTAATAGACGAAAAGCTGTGGTCTGAGTCACCTCCGAACAGTCAAAGCTGTAATGATATAGGTACAGATCCACAGTGCTTTAAGTATTATAATGGAGTATTCAATAAAACCCAAGAAATGGGAGAAAGGAGAATAATCCATTAACCTCATAAGAGGATAACTGGATTATACGTGCCAGATATGGCAATTTATCATATGCAAGCCAAAGTCGTCAGCCGTGGTTCCGGTCGGTCTGCTGTTGCTGCTTCTGCTTATATGAGCTGTAGCCGCATGTACAATGATTACGATGGCATTCAGCATGACTATACCAGAAAGCAGGGTCTGATCTATCAGGAAGTGATGCTTCCTCAATGGCTCCATTGGAATGGAATGACCGAGAACAACTCTGGAATGCTGTGGAAGAAACCGAAAAGACCAAAGACAGCCGACTGGCAAGAGAATTTGTTGTCGCACTCCCTGTTGAGTTGGATAAAGACAGCAATATTTCTCTTCTTCAGGATTTTATTAAAAAGAATTTTGTAGATATGGGGATGTGTGCTGATTTTGCCATTCACGATACAGATGGTCACAATCCCCATGCACACATTCTTCTTACTGTCCGACCACTAAATGAAAATGGAACATGGCAGTATAAAACCGAAAAAGAATATCTCTGTATCAAAGATGGAGAAGAAAAAGGATTTACTGCTTCTGAATTTAAAACTGCTCAGAAACAGGGATGGGAAAAGCAATATCGCTATAAAGTTGGGAAAAAGAAAGAATATCTGACTTCCTCTGTTGCACAGGAAAAAGGATATGAACGGATTGATAAACATCCCAAGAGTAGCCGATATGGCAGACAGAATCCTATTTCCGAACAATGGAACAGTGATGAACAACTTTGCATCTGGCGGGCAAACTGCAGATGCCGTAAATAAAATGCTTGCACGTAATCAGATAAATGCTACCATTGATCACCGCAGCTTTGCAGATCAGGGAATCACCGAACAGCAACCATCCATGAAAGCTACATTGCCCAGAATATGGAAAAGAAAGGCATGATAGCAGACCGCTGTGAAATCAACCGTCAGATTCGTGCGGATAACAAAATGCTCCGAGAATTAAAAGCAAAAGTAGCAAAACTGGCTGAAGCTGTAGAAAAGTCTGTTCCGATAATTGCAGAAACACTGGAAGCAATCCGAAATCACATGATTTTTACACAATATCATTTGCTCCACAATGAGATGCAAAAAGAAGTGATCCATGACTGGATGAATCATTTTAATCCAATACTGAATAAATACAACACCGTTAAAAAGAAACTCAAAGCTAAAGTTACAGAACGGAAAGAGCTGAATGTAGAAAAAGAGAAAACCAGTATTTTGAATCCCATCCAGCATATAAAATTGAATCAGCAGCTTACCACTGTTACGGAAGAAATTGAAGAACTGAAATCAAGGAAAGAGCAACTAATCTTCCAGGCACAATGCTCCACTGATAAAGATATCTATAGAACCTGCAATTAGTTGATCTTGCGCCCAGCGGAACTGATTTTCTTCATAGGAGATTAGATTGCTGTTATGGATTGCGCCGCTAATTTGGGCAGGAACATCATAAGCAAACATTCTGCCAAACACTCGACTAACAGCGGAATTTTGTACTACGGCATCCCTTCGATCCGCCGGAATGGAACAAGTATTTGTGTCACTGACAATGGAAAGCTCGGGCGACCATTCTTTCGGCATAAATGCGTTTTCCATAAAGGGAACCAGCGTACAGAACCCTAAAAACAAGGTGATGCAGATTGCAAATGCACCTGTCATCAGAATATAGCTGCGCCGTTTGGCCTTGGCATGATGGATACCAAGTGCTACCTCTACATGCCACCGCCGAGTGTTTGCCGCATGGCGGAACGAGGATTCCTGCTGTGTATTGCCTGTGACAGCCTCCAATGGGGAAACCTTTGCTGCCATTTTTGCGGGGGTCCGAGCCGCCAATAGAACGGTAATAAGTCCCAATACAATGCTCACACCAATGCTTAGCCAGCTAATGCCAAAGATAGGCATATAACCAAACCATACAGTGCTGAGCTGCCGCATGACTGCACACAGTCCCCAAACCACCACGATACTTAACCCGATACCAATGGGTATGGCGGTAATGCACCACTGTAAAGCCTCACGGCGCACAAAGCGCAATACTTGGCGACGAGTGGCTCCCAAACAGCGCAGTAAACCGAAAACTCCATGCGCTGGCTGACATTACTATTCAAACTACTGGAAATCATCATAACACAAGTTCCCATTACCACCAAAGAAAGCAGAAATGCCATTGTGTATATCTGCGACATATTGGAACCCGGTAGCTGCCCGAGCATACTGAGCAGTTCTTCATTTTGGGTGATTTGTGCATCAGATATGCCGTTTTGCTGCTGAATATCAGCAATGCTGGAACCAACATTAGTGAGCAGCGAGAACCGAACGACATACTGCCAGTTGCCGCTTAGATCCGCAGTTTGAATGCTTGACAGCCCTTCAGGTGTCAAAAGGATTGCACTGGCACTTCCCGAGATCATATTGGCGGCATCATCATCCATAATTCCCGTAATCGCCAGTTGCATTGTACTCCCATCAGGAGAGTTCAAAGCAAGAGTATCTCCCAACGAAATTCCTGCTGTTTGTGCTAATGTAGATGAAACAGCTACCTGTCCAGCTATCTCAGGGAACTCACCTGAAAGGACAGAACCTAAATAAATTTCAGAAAATATTGTCTCGTCCATCCCTGCAACAGAAACGCTGATCTGCCACTGTGCAGCCGATTTCTGCGGGAATGTTGCCTTGCCAGCCAGACAAGTCTATTTCAGGGCGGGCAGCAATATATTCGGATGTTTTTTCGTCAATAGCTGTGATTTTACAATGCCAATCTCCAGTTTGATGCCGGGTTTCATCCGTCATGCTTTTCAAATACATATCGGCCAGTCCAAACATGACTGCAACCAGGAAAACCGCCAGCACAATGCAAATGCGTGTCATGCGGCTTTGCCTGCGGTGAACCTTGTTGGAGATAGAAACCAAGTCGAGGTAGTGTTTCATTTCCGGCTCGCCCCCAACTCCTTCAGCACACCATCAGACATATTGAAAATGCGGTCTGCCGCACTTGCATGATTTTTGTTGTGGGTAATCATCAAAATGGTTTGCTGGTACTTGGCCGACATGGTTTGCAGGAGAGCCAAGACTTCCTGACTATTTTTACTGTCCAGATTGCCGGTCGGCTCGTCCGCCAAAATCAGTGCAGGTCGTGTAACCAAAGCCCTGCCGATAGCGACACGCTGTTGCTGGCCACCGGAGAGCTGACTGGAAGATGATGACGGCGTTCGGTCAGTCCCAAAACATTCAGCAGCTCGTTGACAAACCTCTGGTCTGGCCGCTTGTAGTCAAGCAGCAACGGAAAAGTGATGTTCTGTTCTACATTCAGTTCCGGGATCAGATTAAATGACTGAAAGATAAAACCGATGTGTTGCCGCCGGAACACGGTCAGTTTTTTCTCCGGCATTGAGAAAATATCCTGACCGTCGATCCAGACCTTGCCGGAAGTGGCTTTGTCCAGAGCACCCACAACATTCAGCAACGTACTTTTGCCGGAGCCAGATTCACCAATAATGGCAATAAATTCACCTTTGCGAACCGTAAATGTTGCATGACGCAACGCTTGAACCGCTGCTTCACCTTTTCCATAGGTTTTGCACAAGTCCTGTACTTCAAGAATATTCATACGCAGTACCTCCTTATGGTCACATCATACCCCCTTCGGCTTACTTCCAAGTAACCTGCATCTTACTCATTTGTAAGGCTGAAAAAGTTCAATGTGAAGGTAGTTCCAACATTGAGTGTGCTGGTTACAGAAATAGTTCCCCCATGTGCCTCCACAATAGATTTAGCCAGCGGTAAGCCCAATCCTATCCCATGCACATCTGACGAAAAGCGGCTGCGGTAAAAGCGTTTGAAAATGTTGTATAAGTCCTCTTGGTGGATACCTTTGCCATCGTCTGTAATGACGATCTGAGTCAACAGGGGTGATTGTGTCCATTGCACCGAAATGTGACCGCCCGGTTGTGTGTGTTCCAAAGCATTTTTGACGATATTTCCAATCGCCTCCGACATCCATAGTGCATCGCAATTAAGAGAAATATCATCCTTACCCGAAAGGGTGATCTCTTTGTGATCCTGTTCTGCCCATGTTTCAAATCGTTCCAAAACATCTTGCATGAGAGCGGAAACATTTTCTTCTGCTTTTTCCATCTGTATAATTCCCGCATCCAGCGCGCCAGTTTGAGCAGTGTATAAATAACGTTCTCCATTCGCTTAATCTCTCGTTGAGATTTTTCCGAAAAGTTCGCCACCGTTTCGGCTTCTCCTTTATGACTGCTTATGATTTCATGGTACATTTTCAAAGCAGATAGCGGCGTTTTAATCTGATGTGATACATCCGAAATGATGTCCTGTAAGAACTCCTTTGTCTGCTTCTGGCTCTCTGCATGGGCGGAGAGAATAGTCGCCATTTCATTGACATCATGGAAAAGGCTATACCAATCACCGGTTTGGGAACATTCAATTCTGGACATAGAATTGCCATCCAAAAATTCTCGAATCTTACTTCCCGCATCATCAATAGCTCTATGCTGGCGTCGCAGATAAAACAGCAGAACCAGATATACCATACCGAACAGAAACAACAGCAGCAAGAATAGATACAGCATCGTCTGATTTCGATATTCCCGAACAGTTGGCAATAGCTGCATAGATGTTGCTTCACTGTATCCAATAGAGGCCAGCGCTTCTTTGCCTCGTTCTATATCGCTTTCGTTGGGGTGAGCAGTAAAAGCTGAAATCTGCAATTTATCCTCATGGTTCAGCTGGTAGCCGGAAACACCATAGTCATGGAGCAACATCTCATGTTGGAAGTCCTTTGCAAGTAAAAACGAAAGTCCTGCGGCAAGTAGAAATGAAATAAGGCAGATGACGGTGATTGCCAACAGTAGATTCTTTGTTTCTTTCCCTAATTTGCCCATACCTTGTCCTCACTCAACGACCCATTTATAGCCGATACCTCGTTCCGTCAGCAAGTATTTAGGCTGATTGGGTGTGTCCTCAATTTTGTTTCTCAGCCGCCGGATATACACAGACAAGGTATTGTCATCCACAAAGTTTCCGTTGCCATCCCACATCCTATCCAGGATCATTTCTCGCGGCATAAGGTGATTAGGATTTTGCATGAACAAACATAGTAATTTGTATTCCACCAGCGGGAGGTCAAGCGGTTCATCATTTTCCAAACGAGCCGTTCCGCCGTATCTACACGAATACCATTGGCTTCCAAAAAGGTATCTGCTTTGGAAAACTGCAAGGAACGGCGCAGGATTGCCTTAATTCTGGATAGAAGTTCATTCAGCTTGAACGGTTTGGTGATATAATCGTCGGCACCCATATCAAGTCCTCGGACAATGCTGATTTCCTGATCCGAAGCTGTCAAAAATATAATGGGAACGGTTGAGCTGTTCCGTACCGCTTTGCAAACATCGAAGCCTGTGCCATCTGGGAGCGTAACATCCAGCAAAAGTAAATCATAGGTGTTCTTTCGGAATAGGGCCAAAGCTCCTTTACAGTTTTGGCATTGTCCACCATATATCCACTTGCTTCCAAAGTATATTGCAATCCATCAATCAGGCTCAAATCATCTTCAACATAAAGTATCTTTTGCATTTTTTTGCTCCTTTCCTTGCTTCGTTCTCATATCCACAGGCTTTTCCGCGTCTTTCGGAATCAGCCAAATTGTAGCCACCTTCACAGCACCGGGAATACGGCCACCGGCGCAATAATAGTTTATCTGCCGAATTGAAACTCCCCATTTTTCACTTGCTTCTTTTAGGGTCATATAGTCCATCTCTGCACCTCCTGCAATACATTCCATTATATTTCTATTGCTCGAAGAATACAAGCCTGCAACCATGTTGCAAAAAGGAAAAATCGGTATAATCGTACCGAAAAAACCGGAATGATAAGGTTATTCCTCAAATCAAACCGGAACGATACAATATTATTGAGGTGAACGATTATGCCGATTGATGATTTAACTGCTTTAGGGCAAAAAATGCGGGAAGCCCGAAAGAAAAAAGACCTGACACAACAGGAGCTTGCGGATCTGAGCCATGTTTCTGTAAAGCAAATCGCCAATATCGAAAAGGGGAAAATGAATCCTTCTTATTTGATTTTGAGAGCATTGGCAAAGGTCCTGCACATCTCTTTAGATACGCTTATAAATCCAGATATTTCTCTGGAAGATGAAGGTGTCAATCAGATGAAAATGCTTTATTCCAGCTGTCCGCCAGAAATGCGTGACACCCTGTTGCATCACACCCAAGAAACGGTGAAAGAACTGACAGAGTTGTCCGAGATATTTGAAATGAATTGAGCCAGTGAGTGAAATTTAACGATTCTCTCACTGGTTCTTTTCAATTTCGGAGAAAAGAGGCAAGCAATGCCTGTGTTAATACACACAGGCCCGCAGAGAAGAAAATCCCTTTGTGATTTTCCTCTCTGCTTGCTTGTTGAGGGCAGCGCCCCAAGCCCCTTTGAACACAGAATTTCATTCTGTGGCTGCGCGTTCTGCGAACGCTTTTGACCAGGACCAGCTTACCGCTGGCCGTGGTCTTTTTCTTTTTCAAC
>ENA-OQDD01000802-OQDD01000802.1-human-gut-metagenome-genome-assembly--contig:-NODE-802-length-11691-cov-1.904964_pt1 | contig 11691 bp, 14 predicted proteins | sample MGYA00242507_ERZ504598 | MGnify/ENA primary metagenome ERZ504598 (study PRJEB26092, sample SAMD00036318) | human gut metagenome | host: Homo sapiens | study: EMG produced TPA metagenomics assembly of... | reverse complement strand
GGAAAGATCAGGAAGAAGTTGAACACGACATCCCAAAAACACATCAGTACATTTAGCATACTGGGTACACGCATATTCCCACTACACCGCAACATGCCGCCCGCAAGGAAATTCAACTGCAAGGCGGGTAAGAAAAGTGAAAATATCCGGAAATAGAAGGATGAATCGCTCCGTATCATTTCATCACCACCCAGCCAGCCGGGAAGCACACCACTGATAGAAATGCCGACAACCGCCAACAAAGAACTGAAAACAAGTGTAGCCGTAACCGATTGGCGGAGTATTTTTTTCGCTCCTGCAAAATCTCCGGCCCCAATCCGGTGTGCCACTTGGACAGAAAATCCCGTTGCAGCGGCGGCACACAATCCCCAGAACAGCCATGTCGTGGTTGAAACCAATCCGATGGAAGCCGCTGCATTCGCACCCAGCTACCAACATCGAAGCATCGATATACTGCATGGCGATGGAGGACACCTGCGCCATAATAGCAGGGACACTGAGGTATGCAGTCAGGCGTAACTGCTGCCCCAGCGTCATACTCTTCCCTTCGCGGATAAGCGACAACAAGTAATCGGTCTTTCCCTTTTTTATTCCCATCAGGCTATTTGCAAAGGCATCAGTCGGTGAAACAAGTTTTCTCGTCCCAAAGCTTCAACTCACAGTCGGCAGGTGCCTTTATATTTTCATCGAGAATGATTTCCCCATAGCTTTCGGCAGTGATACTGCCTGTCCGTGGATTCTTCACCCCACCTATCGCCCCCTTGATGGTTGCCTGCACCGAACTGTATTCGAAAGCCCGGTCGCAGTCGGGACCAAAGGTACAATTCTCCAATACGAGGTCGTGGGCATAGCAGAGCGGTTGCTCACCGGTTATATGGCAGTTCACCAACCGGAGATTGTGCGAATGCCAGCCGAGATATTCGCCATTGAGTTCGGAATCGTAGATTGTCACATTCTCCACCTCCCAGAAAGCATCCTTTGTAGTGACTTTGGCATTGCGCAACTCTACATTCTTCACATACTGGAAAACGTATTTGCTGTCGCTCTCCAATCCGTCTATGCGGATGTCGCTACTGAACATGAACGGATAAGTTCCTCCATGCAACTTCAGATTTCTGATGTTCAGATTCTGGCAACGCCAGAATACTTCATCGGCATCGTTCATCTCTACATTCTCAATTTCGATGTCGTGCATCTCGCGGAACATTTTGGGTGCGTCGATACGCGTATCGGTCATTTTCAGATGGTCGGAATACCACAGTGCCGAACGCCCGCCGACATCGAAAAAACAACGGTCGATTACAAACCCGTGAACATGCCAGAAGGGTAATTCCCTTCGAATCGACAATTGACAGCTTCGATGTTGCTGCATTCCTTGATGGCTGATTCTCCGGCATGGATAATTACATTCTCCAAACGTAAGTCATGTGATTCAAACAAAGGTCTTTCTCCGCCGAATGCTGTATTTGATATTATTCTCATCTTGTTTTCAATGTTATAATTATTACTCTATTCTCTTTATCAATTTCGCGGGGACACCGCCTACTATTGTATTCGCTTCCACATCTTTCGTCACAACCGCTCCAGCTCCCACCACAGCATTGTCACCGATTGTCACTCCTGGAAGAATCGTCGCATTAGAACCTACCCAGACATTCCTACCCAATACAATCGGTGCCGGATAGGTAGTTTGGCGTTCTTCCGGAGGCAAACCATGATTGAGCGTTGCAAAGACTACATTATGCCCGATTTGGCATCCGTCACCGATTATCACACCACCATGGTCCTGAAAATGACAGCAGGCATTAATAAATACGCCTTCGCCCACTGTAATATTCTTCCCGAAATCGGTATAGAACGGTGGGAATACCCGGAACGATGACGGGACTTGATAACCGAACAATTCGGAGAGTAACCCACGTACCTCGTCCGGTGTATGATATGCCGTGTTCAGCCGGAAAGTGATGCGTCTGGCTTCATTGCTCATTTTGTCCATAAAGCGATGTATCTCCTCCGTATCAAGCGCTTGACGCGTCTTTACATATTCCTTGAATTCGTTCGTAGTCATAGTGCCCTTATTAATCCATTCTTATCTTCTTTCAAATCTCACAAGTATATCTCCGGGCACACTCAACATTTCAATGCCATTGCCATCAACACGACCGATTTTAATCAAAGTATCACTATAAGACCCATTCTTACAAAAAATTGCCACATTTCCCCATGGGGCATAGATGGTTATATCACCGGCAATAGGAGCACAGCCACGCGTAACACCTTCAATTGCCAGAGCCGGAGAGGGATAGAAGATTTTTCTGTAGTATTATTGTAATCATTCAACGTAACCTCCAATGGCAGACGAGCAAGAAAATCCTGTGTGGCGGCATTGTCCTCCATAGTGGCAGTAATGGTACGATTGCTAACCATGATATTTACCTGCAATGAAGATACATCCGGAACTTCGGATTCATTCTCATCTTCCCCACCCGATGGTCCGGAAAGTTCAGGATGTTCGGGTGTAAACGGTTCATCACCTGAATCTTCGCAGGCTGCCATTGCCAGAACGGTCATCAGCATCATAGAAATTAATAGTAATTTTTTCATATTCATCTTTCTGTTGATTTTATAATTATCTTTAGGATTATTAATGATGATGCAAAATAGGCAGTATCCGTCATATGCCGTGTAGACAAATCCCCGGTATCTATACCCAAATTACGGATTATGCTTTTCCTCCGGCTACTAAATCATGGTCCTATAAAGCAAAAACTCCCGCAATCGTTTAAATTACAGGAGTTTGGATGGTATTACTTAAGTTTATCGTATTCTTCATCCGTCACCGGTTCCAGCCACTCATTAGAAGTATCCTCACCGGGAACTTCGAAAGCAAGATGGGCAAACCAACCATCAGAAGCGGCACCGTGCCAATGCTTCACATTTGCAGGGATATGGATAACCGTACCGGTAGAATCTCTACTGCCTGCTTGCCTTCTTCTTGATACCATCCACGACCGGCAACACCGATAAGCATCTGCCCACCGCCTTTAGTAGCGCGGTGTATGTGCCAGTTATTGCGACAACGAGGCTCGAAAGTGACGTTAGAGATGGAAACCTGCTCGCGTGAAACGGGAGCAAGATAACTGTTGCCTATGAAGTACTGTGCATATGCAGTGTTCGGTTCCCCAATGGGGAAAATCATTTCACGCTGGAATGCGGCTTTGGCATCTTCACCGGCAGTGTCCTCTGCCCATACACCTTTGGCCAGATTAAACGCTGCCCACGCTTTGGGCCAACCGGCATAAAAACCGATATGGGTGATGATTTCGGCAATCTCCGTACGGGTAATACCGTTCTTCTTTGCCGACTGAAGGTGGAACACGAGCGAATTATCCGTGATACCCTGACTGATAAGAGAGGTAATGGTTACTAAACTACGGTCACGCAGACCGAGTTTGTCGGTGCGGCTCCAGACCTCGCCAAAGAGGACATCGTCGTTTAGTTCCGCAAATTTAGGAGCAAACTCACCCAACTGGGTGCGTCCTGCTGTCTGTACTATCTTTTCTTGTGCCATAACATTGAGTGTTAAAATGCTGAATACTGAAATTAAAAAAATCTTGTTCATAGTCGTTCTATTTATTGCATGAAGTTATTGAGCTTGTTAGCCGGATTAAGTGGCGTCTGGTCAGACAAGACCAATGATTTGACCATGCGCAACGTTCCTTGCTTGTATTTCTGAAAGTGTTCTGATGCAATATGTTTTACATAAGCCGCATGGCTCGCATAGGTTTCGAGAATAGTCACCATGCAGGGATTCTCCTTCTCGCCGACCGCATACATAGTCAGCACGCCCGATTCGGTACGCAGAGAGATTTCGCCTACTTCGGTTGCGTATTTCATATACTCGTCGAGATACTGCGGATAAACCTCGATTTTCGACAACCGCACGATACCGTCAGCACTCATCGGCTCTTTGGCGCACATACCCGCCGCTTATCCAGATTCAGGCATTGCCGATAATCTCTCCCGTGGCAAGGTAGGAATAGGTCGGAAATTCAAACAATACGGGTTTCAGCTTCGTATAGTCAAGTTTCCCGTTATTATCAAGCACTTCAGGAGCAGCGTATGTATTGACTATCGCACAAATGAAATTGTCGAAACCTTCAGTTTCATAGATGTCTACCACCTCACACTCCATGGTGAGGGGTGATGCGTCTATAACGGGGGTACCGTTTTCGCCAATATGGTAGGCAAACACCTCCGACTTATCGACCGTCGCACCGCTTACACTTCCCACATAGTCAGCTTTCGGCAATATTTCACGACTCACTAGATTGACGGAAAGTCGTTTTGAGTCCTTTATCCCTTGATTAGTGTAATGGCTTTTACTCATGCTGATGAGTATCCGGTCATGTCCAATAACACCCGTATGCCCTACCACTAGCCAGTTTACTTTCCCTTCAACCTCTGCCCCGACAACCGTCATCGGCTTGGGATAGAGCGCCAACAGATTTCCGAGATTTTTCTTGTTCGTTTCCATTATATTGGGTTGAACGGTGTTCTCCTTTACGGGAATACTGCACGACATTATGACAAGCAGTGACAGAACTCCTAAAATTGTTTTTGTCATACGTTATATTACTCTATTTTTCTTGCTAAACTTCTGATGACAAAGGTACCGCGATAGCACAAGCGAAGGTGTATATGATTTACGGATATTTGTACCCGAATTCCCGATTATACCGCAAGAAAGTTCAAGTTCATCAGATGAGTATAGTAAGACTGGCAGAAATCCCACGAATAATCCCACGCATGATTTGTTTTTAATCGTTATTCTTGCCGATACAGAAAACAAAAAAAGCTCTGAAATCCTTGAATTTCAGAGCTTTGCTTTAATTTTCTATTTGCTTTCGCGGTGCGTACGGTACTTTAACCTATAATTTTGCAAAATATCATAATATCGTAACTATCTACTAATAAACAGCTTATTACGATTGGTTTATATCGTAAAATATCATTCAAAATCTTTTGCTATCTCAATAATTGGGTGTATATTTGGGTGCTAATTTAATTACACCCGAATATGAATATCAAGAGAAACATCATCTTTTCTTTGGAAAGCCGGAAGAAGAACGGCGTACCAATCGTGGAGAATGTGCCTATCCGTATGCGTGTGATATTTGCCAGCCAGCGCATCGAGTTTACAACGGGCTACCGCATCGACGCAGCCAAATGGGACGCCGACAAGCAGCGTGTAAAGCCGGGCTGCACCAACAAACTGAAACAGAGCGCATCCGAAATCAACACCGACCTGCTGCGCTACTATACGGAAATACAGAACATCTTCAAGGAGTTCGAGGTTCAGGGAACCATGCCTACCACCGCACAAGTGAAGGAGGCTTTCAACAACCTGCATAGCGAAAAGAGGGAGGAGGAACAGCAGAAGCCCCTGACGTTCGCACCTATGGAGGTGTTCGGGGAGTTCATCAAGGAATGCGGGACACAGAACGGCTGGTCTGACGCCACTTATGAGAAGTTCGCCGCAGTGAGGAAACACCTTGAGAAGTTCGACAAGGAACTGACCTTCGAGGCACTGGACGAACCCAAGCTGACAAGCTACGTGAATTTCCTCAAGGACGTGGAAGGCTTGCGCAACACGTCCACCATGAAGCAGATAGCCTACCTGAAATGGTTCCTGCGGTGGTGCACCAAGAAAGGGTACTGCATGAACAACGCTTACGAGAGCTTCAACCCGAAGCTGAAAAGCGTCCAAAAGAAGGTGATATTCCTCACATGGGAAGAACTGAACAAGCTGAAAGATTACAAGATACCCCTGACCAAGCAATATCTCGAACGGGTAAGGGACGTCTTTCTGTTCTGCTGTTTCAGCGGGCTGCGCTATTCTGACGTGTACAACCTCAAACGGAGCGACATTCGGGACGGGTATATAGAAATCACCACCGTAAAGACTGCTGACCGCCTTGTCATCGAACTGAACAATCACAGCAGGGCGATACTTGACAAATACAAAGACGTGGAGTTTGAAGGACACAAGGCGCTCCCGGTCATCAGCAACCAAAAGATGAACGACTACCTGAAAGAACTGGGGGAACTTGCGGAAATCAGCGAACCTGTAAGCGAAACCTACTATAAAGGCAGCGAGCGCATAGACACCATTACACCCAAATACGCGCTGCTGGGCACCCATGCCGGAAGACGGACATTCATCTGCAACGCGCTTGCGCTCGGCATTCCCGCACAAGTGGTGATGAAATGGACGGGGCACAGCGACTACAAGGCGATGAAGCCTACATAGACATAGCCGATGACGTGAAGGCGAACGCAATGAGCAAGTTTAACCAACTGTAACCACAATAATATCATGGAAGAAAGAATAACGTCAATGATACCCCGCTACGGGAAACTCAACAAGATATACACCGGAATAATGTCCGGAGACAGTTTCTCTTTTGAGAAGCAGCAGTTCATTTCCGATTTTTACAGAGAGTACAGGGACACGCAGACTTTTGAGACGGCACTTATCAGCCTCATGCTTGAAATGGACGCTGCGCACTTCTCCATATTGCTGAACAGCCTGAAACGTGAGATTGAAAGCAACATCTCGACTTACAATACCTGCAGGGAGTTTTTCGACTGTCTTGATACCGGATATGTCTGCCGACAGCATGAAAGCCGTTTTGACTGGGGTATTGACAGACAGATGAAAGTCACAAACGGATATTACCGGGAACTCATGGAAGCCAACGGCTCTTTGGAAGCGGTAGGTTTCAGGGAACACGACCGTCAGGAAGAGGAACTGCTGGAAAGAAGGTACGAACGGTGCAAACGGGAATACGACAAGGAGAAAGCCAAACTGGATGAACTGTACAGGCAGAAGGAGCAGGCAAGGCGGGAAGCCCTGCAATGCCTGCAAAACCGTTGCGGGGACATTTGCAGGCTGGGCGGCTCACTATTGGCAATCCTTGAAAAGTATCTGACCGACCAAAAGAAAAAGGAAAGGGAGGAAAAGGGAATTTCCTCATCCGGTACCACCCCGCAAGCCCATCCGCCTATTTTCCCATGCGGCTGCTGTCAGCCATTTATGAGAAATGCAACGGTGTACAGTTTGAAACCGTTTCCGAACTGGACTTCTACGCCAACCTAAACCTGCAACCATGCGAAGGCAGACTGAAAATAAGACCGAGGGAGAAGGCACGTGTATGCTACCTCATTTTCCTTATGGGTGAAACGCTGCCCAAGCCGGACAGAGAGAAATGGAAAGAGGACGTCATGAACCTGCTGGGAATAGACGATACATACTACAAGTCAAAATACAAAGAGCCCGTTTCCGATTTCCCCAGTGACAGCAACCAAGAATTTGCAAGGGAAATGCGGTCTGTATTCCGATAGCCGGTGATATGTCCCGACATTCCACGACACGACCACTTTTACCACTCAAAATAATTTCTACCACCTTTTATTACTTACTGATACTTAATAAGATAGCGTGATACCCCAATCACGCTATCCACATCCTTACCACCCGTACCCGGAACTAACTTTGCACTGTTCGAACGAGGTAAAAAGCCATGCGCAGGGCTTACAGTACAAACGTTAATTTCATTCTGATATGGAAATTAGAGACCTTTTATCAAAGCCCGTATGGCAGATGACGGGCGAAGAGTTCATATTCCTGAACCGCCATGCCTTGCAGGGAAGCGAAACGAAGCCAGCCCAGCCAACAGCCGGCAAGGACAAGAAATACGTGTACGGGATAGGCGGCATAGCCCGTCTGTTCGGGTGCAGCATACCCACTGCAAACCGCATCAAGAAAAGCGGGAGGATAGACAGAGCCATTACGCAGATAGGGCGCAAAATCATCGTCGATGCGGACATGGCACTGGAACTGGCAGGACGTAAAAGCGGGGGACGCAGATAGGGAGGTGCCATATGGAAAACAAGGAAAGAAACATCACGCCCGAAGAGGCGATAATCCTATGGCATGCCTCGCGGCTTGACCTTTCGGAAGACTATGAGCAGGCACCCGAAATCCTGAAAGTGCAGGGCTCCGTCATCGGCACGCTGGGAAACTTCAGCGCGTCAATTGGAAAAGCCAAAAGCAAGAAAACATTCAACGTCTCCGCAATCGTGGCGGCTGCGCTGAAAAACGGGACGGTACTGAACTATACGGCGGAACTGCCCGAAAACAAGCGGAAAATACTCTATGTGGACACCGAACAGAGCTCCTACACTGTGCGAAAGTGGCAAGGCGCAGCCTGCGCATGGCGGGACTGCCGACAGGCAGCAACCATGAGAACCTCGAGTTCCTCGTCCTGCGGAAATACACGCCCGAAGAGCGCATAGCAATCGTGAGGGAGGCAATCTACCGGACTGAAAACGTCGGGCTGGTAATCATCGACGGAATACGGGACATGGTGTACGACATCAACAGCCCCGGCGAATCCACGAAGGTATCTCCCTGCTGATGACATGGACGGGGAAAGGAACATCCACATCCATACCATACTGCACCAGAACAAGGGGGACGAGAACGCAAGGGGGCACATCGGAACCGAGCTAAGCAACAAGGCGGAAACGGTGCTGCAAGTGGAGAAGGACAGCAAGAATCCCGACATAAGTACGGTCAAAACCGCACATATCAGGGCGGTGGACTTCGAACCGTTCGCATTCCGCATCAATGAGGAAGCATTGCCCGAGCTGCTGGAAGACTACCTGTTCAAGGACAAGGATGAGACAAAAGGAAACAGGGAGAAGTTCGACCCGTACAAGGACATCACCGAGCGGCAGCACCGCATCGCACTGGAAGCGGCGTTCACCCTGAAAGACGAATACGGCTATCAGGAACTTGCGGAAGCCTTGCAGGAAGCATACGCCTCTGTCGGTGTCACGCTTGGAGACAACAAGGTGGTAAAACTCATCACCGTACTCAAAAGCAAGCGGATGATAGTGCAGGAGAACGGCAGGAAATACACCTTCAACCTGACTTCCACTATTAGCGGCACAGACCGGAAACCACTTTACTTTAGTCAGGGTATATATATATGTCAGAGTAAAGTGAAGTGTTCCGGTTGCTGATAAAAGCACTTTACTTTATTCCCGTACCATATATATACGGAAGTAAAGTAAAGTGGATACAGCCCGTAATATACGGAAAGGTACGGGCGAAAAGAAAAAAACAATATCCACTTAAACAGAAACCTACATGAATACGAATGAAGCGAAACAGATACGCATAGAGGAATATCTGCACAGTCTCGGCTACGACCCGGTAAGGAAACAGGGCGACAGCCTATGGTACAAGTCACCATTCAGGAATGAACGGGAACCGTCCTTCAAGGTCAACACGGAACGCAATCTATGGTACGATTTTGGCGCGGGCAGGGGCGGGAACATCATCGCACTGGCGCAGGAACTCTACGCATCCGACAGCTGCCCTACCTCTTGGAACGGATAGCGGAGCAGGCACCCAGCGTGCGCCCGGTCTCCTTCTCTTTTGGCGGGCAACCACTCTCAAAACCGAGCTTCCAGCAGTTGGAAGTGGTGCCGCTTTCTTCCCCCGCCCTATTGTCCTATCTGCGGCAGAGGGGGATAAATACGGAACTGGCAAAAAGAGAATGCAGGGAGGTGCGCTATCTGACCGGCGGCAAACCCTACTTTACCGTTGGTTTTCCCAACCGTTCGGGAGGCTACGAGATACGCAACAAGCTCTTCAAGGGCTGCATAGCACCGAAGGACATCACCCACATACGGCAGGAACAGCCGAAGGAGACCTGCTACCTCTTCGAGGGCTTCATGGACTACCTCTCCTTCCTCACCCTGCGGCTGGAAAGGTGTCCTGACCGTCCCGACCTTGACGGGCAGGACTACATCGTACTGAACTCGACTTCCAACCTCTCCAAGGCAATCCGACCATTGGGCGGTTACGGCGCATTCACTGTTTCCTCGACAACGACAAGGCGGGAATGGAAGCTGTTCAGGAACTGCGGGAGGAATACGGGCTGCGCGTCCGGGACGCATCTCACATATACGGAGGCTACAACGACCTGAACGATTTCCTGCGGGATAAACAGAACGGACAATCCGAACATCAGGAGCAGAAACCGGAACCGGAGAAAAGCCAACAGAAGACAGAGCAACCGGAGAGGAAAGGCAAAGGTATCAGGATGTAACCGTACAGCCAACGGAAGGCTTTGAAAAAAGCCATAGCTCATTAGGGCTTTTTCTTCACGCAATGCACGCATCGCTAAAAAAGCCCCAATGAGCAAAAGGGACGCCGCCCCTTTTGAAACCCCGGAGCCATGCGGCATGGAAGCAAGGCAGGGGAAGTATTAACCGAAAAAATGTATTACAGTTATGGGATATGCAGTTTTGCATTTGGAAAAGGCAAAGGGTGCGGACGGCGCAATGTCCACACACATAGAGCGCACCGTCCACCCGAAGAACGCGGACAGAAAGCGCACGCACCTGAACCGGGAACTGGTGCAGTTTCCCGAAGGGGTAAGGAACCGCACGCAGGCGATAGCGCACCGGATAGAGACGGCGGGCATCAAACGCAAGGTGGGCACCAACCAGGTGAAGGCAATCCGGGTGCTGCTCACTGGAAGCAGCGAGGACATGAAGCAAATGGAAGCGGACGGGCGACTGGACGGCTGGTGCAACGACAACCTGAAATGGCTCAGGGAAACATACGGGGAGCGTAACCTCGTATCGGCAGTCCTGCACATGGATGAGAAGACACCTCACATACACGCCACTATCGTACCGATAGTGACCGGGGAGCGCAGGAAAGCCAGAAAGGAAGAACAGAACGGGAAAAAGAAATACCGCAAGAAGAACACGCAGGATGTACGGCTGTGTGCTGATGACGTCATGGCAAGGCACAGGCTGAAACACTATCAGGACACCTATGCACAAGCCATGAGCAAATACGGCTTGCAAAGAGGAATAGACGGTTCGCTGGCAAAACACATATCCACCATGCAATACTACAAGGAACTGGTAGAGCAACAAGACAGCCTGCAGGAGAACATAGAAACCCTGCTGGGGCTGGAAGAGGAAGCACAGAAGAAACTGAAAAAGGTCAAGGGAGAAATCGACGTGCAGAAGATGAAGGGGGCGGCGGTGAACGCAACCACAGCCATAGCGGACGGGGTAAGTTCTCTTTTGGGCGGCAGCAAGGTCAAGAAGCTGGAAGCGGAGAATGAGGGTTTGAAGCAGGATATAGCCAATCTGCAAAGACAAGTACAAGCCGAACAGAGGGAGCAAACAAAAATGGAGCACCGCCACAACAGCGAGATAAACAAGATAAACCGAAGTTACCAACAGAAAATTGCAGGGTACAACAATAGGCTGAAACAGATAGACACCTATTTCCCTATCGTAACGGAACTGCTGCCCATAGCCGAACAATGCCGGGAAGTGGGGTTTACCGAGGAACTGACAAGGCGAATCGTCACCCTACAACCCGTAGAGTTCAAGGAAGGCTCTATTCGAAAGAGCACCGGGAAAGTTCAGGACAGACCACTCGACGCAACCGTAGAGAGAAATCCGCAGGAGAAAGGAAAGTTCCGGCTGTGCATTGACGGTATGCCCATACTCGAATGGTTCAGGATGAAGTTTCAGGAACTCAAAGAAAAACTGAGTGTAATCCACACCCAAAAGAAAGAGGACACC
>ENA-OQDD01000801-OQDD01000801.1-human-gut-metagenome-genome-assembly--contig:-NODE-801-length-11718-cov-1.713571_pt1 | contig 11718 bp, 13 predicted proteins | sample MGYA00242507_ERZ504598 | MGnify/ENA primary metagenome ERZ504598 (study PRJEB26092, sample SAMD00036318) | human gut metagenome | host: Homo sapiens | study: EMG produced TPA metagenomics assembly of... | reverse complement strand
GGGTGGACTGCAACGGCGAGGTGAAGGAGCACATCACCGCCACCGATTTTCTGGTCGGTCTGGAGTGGGTGCTGAACGCCTCCAAGAACGAGGCCAACAACACCTCCATGCCCACCCTGTACATCGTGGGCGCTGAGGAGTACTACGAGAAGACCAAGGATATGGGCGCGGCCGCTGCCGACCTGCGCTATCAGGATATGCTGGACGCAGGCGTGGGCATCGAGGCTCCCGACGACTACACTCTGGTGTTCACCTGCAAGCACTCCTGCCCCTACTTTGATACCGTGGCCTCCTACACCAGCTTCTACCCCGCCTCTCAGGTGCTGATCGACGAGCTGGGCATCGAGACCTTCCGTGGCTGCGACAACACCAATATGTGGTACTGCGGTCCCTATATCGTCGAGGAGTATATCCAGGGCAACACCAAGAGCTATATCCCCAACCCCCACTACTACAATGCTGCCAACGTCAGCCGCTTCGAGCGTATGACCGTGACCATGATCTCCGATCAGGCCATCGCATTCCAGCTCTACCAGAACCGCGAGCTGGACGAGATGGACCTGAACGAGAGCACCATCACCACCATCACCTCCGACCCCAACAACGAGTACAACAGCCAGCTCTGTGAGAAGCGCGCCCGCCCCACTGCCTACGCCATGCACTTCAACTACCAGAAGAACAACGCCGACGGCACCCCCGATGTGAACTGGAACAAGGCCATCGCCAACACCGCTTTCCGTCAGTGCTTCTACCGCGGCCTGAACCTGAAGGCATGGTTCTCCCGCTACAACAAGATCAACCCCCTGAAGTGCGAGAACGACTACTACACCATGAAGGGTCTGTGCTACAACACGCAGGGCGTTGAGTACACCACTCTGGTGGCCAAGGAGATGGGCTCTGACGCTGAGAAGTACGACGGCGAGACCATGATCGCCTGCGTGCCAACGGCGGCGACATCTCCGCCCTGAAGAAGCAGGCCATGGAGGAGCTGAGCGCCATCGGCGTCACCTTCCCCGTCAAGGCCACCTACTTCATCATCGCCAGCAGCACCTCTGCACTGGACAACGCCACCATCCTGAAGCAGTGCTTCTCCGACAGCTTCGGCGATGACTTCATCAAGCTGGACATCCAGACCTACGTTTCCAGCCTGACCCAGGAGGTCCGCACTCCTCAGCTCCAGAGCTTTGTCATCAACGGCTGGAGCGCCGACTTCGGCGACCCCGTCAACTTCCTCGGTCAGGAGACCCTCCACGACGACAATGCTTTCTACTCACACTACTACTCCAACATCGCCCGGGTGGCTGAGGCTCCTGCCGACTACCAGAAGGACCTGATGGATGCTTTCGAGCAGTACACCGATCTGGTCAATGCCGCCAACGCCATCGTCAACGACACCGACGCCCGCTACGAGGCCTTCGCCAAGGCTGAGGCCTATCTGCTGGAGAACGTGCTGGTCAGCCCCACCTACTACGACATCGCATGGTCTCTGACCCACGCCAACGAGTACAGCAAGATCAACGCCATGTACGGCGGTTGCAACTACAAGGCTGTCAACTGGGAGACTTCCGAGGAAGCTATACCACCGTCCAGTACGAGCAGTTTGCCAAGGCTTTCAACGCTGCTATTCAGGGCTAAGCAGACGTAAAAGTCATTCTATTTCAGTCAGCACATGAAATCTTTTCATTTTTATGTGTTGGCTGAATCAATAAGATTCAATCCGTACCAGAGTGGTTTTTCTTGACTTCCCGCCTGTGGGATGATAGAATATTTGCAATCGATACGGGTTCTGCAATGGCGCAGAAACAGATCAATAAAATCTGTCTCTGCGCCCTTTTGTACCTTTTGAAGCCGGGTTCATGGCCAGAGTGCGCCGGATAGGCGAGGATCTTTGCCCACAGACAAGGCGATCTTCCGCAGCGATCCTGACAGATTGCAAGGGAGAGCAGCGCAGTATCTGAGCAAAAAGACCGTTCAGACGGCGTACAATGGTCATGAAGACGGCTTCCAGACCTTGTGGGAAGGTAAAGCAGTATGGACAGGGTAGGGATTTGGGAAACGCAGAGCCGTACCAATCATTACAGGAGGGAAAGAATATGTACCACGATTTTGAGTCTCACACCATCACCCGCCGCAGCTTCCTCAAGGGTGCCGGCGCTGTTGGCGCAGCCGGTCTGCTGGCTGCCTGCGGCGGCTCTTCTTCCAGCACCGCAGCCAGTGCTTCGTCGGCTTCTTCCGGTGCAGCCGCTTCCAGCAAGGGCCTGAGCGAGCTGTTTACTTACGAGACTTCTGGCCGTGAGATCGAGAGCTGGAATATGCTCTACAGCCAGCAGGCCATCGACTTCAACGTATCGACCAACATCATCGACGGTCTTATCAGCTTCGACAGCTACGGCAAGCCGGTGCCGGCTCTGGCTAAGAGCTGGGAGCACAACGAGGACTCCACTGTCTGGACTTTCCACCTCCGTGACGATGTGGACTGGGTGGACATGAACGGCGAGGTGCAGGACCACCTGACCAGCAAAGATTTCCTTGTAGGCTTCGAGTGGGTGCTGAACGCAAAGAAGAATCAGGCCGCCAACACCTCCATGCCTCCACCACCGTCGTGGGCGCAGCGATTACTACGACAAGACCTATGCGATGGACGACGCAGCCGCCGCGGCCCTGACCTACGACGATATGCTGGCCGCAGCGTCGGCATCGACGCGCCGGACGACTACACCGTCGTCTACACCTGCATGAATCCCTGCCCCTACTTCGACACCGTGGCTTCCTACGTCTGCTGCTATCCGGCACCCCCGGCTCTGGTGGAAAAGCTGGGCGTCGAGGGCTTCCGCGGCGTGGACTACACCCAGCAGTGGTGCTGCGGCCCCTACCTCATCGAGGAATTCGTCTCCGACAACTCCAAGCGGTTCATCCCGAACCCTCATTATTATGCAGCTGACGAGTGCAGCCGCTTCGAGCGCGTGTCTCTGAGCATGATCACCGACCTGACCGTCGGCTACCAGCTGTATCAGAACCGTGAGCTGGATGAGCTGGAGCTGAGCGAGAGCACCCTGACCACCATCACCTCCGACACTTCCAACGCCTACAACGACCAGCTCTGTGAGAAGCGCCCCACCAAATACGCCTACGACTTCCACTTCAACTTCAACTGCCTCAATACCGACGGCACTCCCAACGAGAACTGGAACAAGGCCGTGGCCAACCGGGCATTCCGCCGCTGCTTCCAGGAGGGCCTGAACCTCATTCCCTACTACGCACGCTTCAACAAGATCAACCCCCTCAAGTGTGAGAACAACTACTACACCATGAAGGGCGTCTGCTACAACTCCAAAGGCACCGATTATGTTGACCTGGTGGCCAAGGAGCTGGGCATCGACGGCGAGAAGTATGACGGCAAGACCATGGTCCATCTGCGCAAGTCCACCGCCGACTCCATCGCCGCCCTCAAGAAACAGGCCATGGATGAGCTGACTGCCATCGGCGTCACCTTCCCGGTCAAGGCGCCCTTCTTCTTCGTGGCCGGCAACACCGTGACTCAGGACAACGCCACCGTTCTGAAGCAGTGCATCACCGACAGCTTCGGCGACGACTTCATCCAGCTGGACCTCGGCACCTACGTTTCCAGCTTTGCAAAGGAAGTCCGCATCCCCAAGCTCCACGGCTTCGTCATCAACGGCTGGGGCGCAGACTTCCGGCGACCCCGTCAACTTTGTGGGGCAGGAGATCCTGCACGACTCCAACGCCTACTACGCCGTCAACTACTCCAACATCCAGCTGGTGGCGGAGGATCCCGCCGATTACCAGAAGGAGCTGGTAGACGAGTTTGAACAGTTCACCGACCTGGTCAACGCAGCCAACGCCATCGTGGACGACACCGACGCCCGCTATGAGGCTTTCGCAAAGGCCGAGGCTACATGATCAACAACTCGCTGGCCGTCCCCTGCTACTACGATGTCCGCTGGTGCCTGACCCACGTCAACGAGTACACCAAGATCAACGCCATGTTCGGCCCCTGCAACTTCAAGTACGTCAACTGGGAGACCAGCGAGGACGCCTACACCACCGCTCAGTACGAGGAATTTGCCAAGGCTTTCGACGCCGCAAAATCTTAACTTTTTCTTAACTCTTTTCCGCCGGGAGTTCCTGTTTCCGGCCCGTATCCCACACACGGGAGCTGTTCTTAATCCAAGAACAGCTCCCGTTGTTTTGTTTTTGGGCCTGTTTATCTTATTTTCGTCACTCTTCATCACAGTAAAGTAAATTTATTTCATCTCTATGCAGGGTACGGCTTTCTTTTAGAAGAAAAAGCGATTTCCATTCCATTGACAACCATTTATTTCGATGGTACAATATATGTCGTGTTAAGGATTTTACGGGAGGAGCACAGACACAGACAGAGGGGTCTGTTTCTGCGCTCTTTTGTATTCTCTGGTAATACAGAGGGGCAGATAATCTCGTAGGAGTGGGAAATCGGCAGGGCAAGGTACCCTGCGCCATAGAGCCGAGACACGAAAAAATAATTGGGAGGAAAACACAATGAACGCAAATTTTGAGTCTCATTCCATCAGCCGCCGCAGCTTCCTCAAGGCTTCCGGCGTCGTGGGCGCTGCAAGCATCCTGGCCGCTTGCGGTGGTTCTTCCAGCAGCACTGCTGCCAGCACCTCCGGTGCTGCCTCCGGCGCAGCTGCACCCGCAGCCGACGCCATCACCGATTACGTCTCCTTCGAGACCTCTAAACGTGAGCTGGAGACCTGGAACTTCCTGTACAGCCAGTCCGCTTCCGACCTGAACGTCATCACCAACTGCTGGGACGGTCTGCTGAGCTTCGACTGCTACGGCAAGGCAGCCCCCGCCATCGCATCCAGCTGGGAGCACAACGACGACTCCACCGTCTGGACCTTCCACCTGCGCGACGATGTCGATTGGTGCGACGTCAACGGCGAGGTCAAGTCTCACCTGACCTCCAAGGACTTCCTCGTGGGTCTTGAGTGGGTCCTGAACGCGCTCAAGAACGAGGCCTTCAACACCTCCATGCCCTCTGAGACCGTCGTGGGCGCTGCTGAGTACTACGACCTGACCAAGGACAAGGGCGACGCTGCCGCCGACATGACCTATGAGGATATGCTGGCTGCCGGTGTCGGCGTCGAGGCACCGGACGACTACACTCTGGTCTTTACCTGCAAGAACCCCTGCCCCTACTTCGACACCGTCGCTGCCTACAACAGCTTCTACCCCGCCTCTGAGGACCTCATCAAGGAGCTGGGCATCGATGGCTTCCGTGCCTGCGATTACTCCACCATGTGGTACAATGGTCCGTACCTCATCGAGGAGTATATCCAGCAGAACACCAAGAGCTTCATCCCCAACCCCAACTACTACGCTGCAAACGACTGCACCCGTTTCGAGCATCACACCATCACCATGATCCCCGACCTGTCCATGGGCCTGCAGCTGTACGAGAACGGCGAGGTCGATAACATCGACCTGACCGAGTCCAACCTGACCACCATCACCTCCGACCCCAACAACAAGCACAACAAGTTCCTGTGCGAGAAGCGCCCCACCAAGTTCAGCTTCCAGATGCACCTGAACTTCCAGCGCAAGGATGAGAACGGCAATCTGGACGAGAACTGGAACAAGGCTGTTGCAAACCGCGCGTTCCGTCAGTGCTTCTACAAGGGCATCGACTTCACCAACTACTACGCCCGCACCAACAAGATCAACCCCCTGAAGTGCGAGAACGACTACTACACCATGCCCGGCGTCTGCTACAACACCAAGGGTGAGGAGTACACCACTCTGGTCGCCAAGGAGATGGGCTTCGACAGTCAGGCTTACGACGGCAAGACCATGATCCGCCTCCGCGACAACGGCGGCGACATCGCTGACCTGAAGAAGCAGGCCATGGAAGAGCTGAGCGCTATCGGCGTCACCTTCCCCGTCCACTGCTACCACTACATCAAGAGCGGCGACACCACTGCTCTGGATACCGCCACCGTTCTGAAGCAGTGCTTCTCCGAGAGCCTGGGCGATGACTTCGTCGTGCTGGATATCGGCACCTATGTCTCTTCCATCTATAAGGAAGTCCGTAACGTCCAGCTGCACTCCATCCTGCAGAACGGCTGGGGCGCTGACTTCGGCGACCCCATCAACTTCCTGGGTCAGGAAGTCCTGAGCGACGACAACGCTACTACGCTCAGACCACCTCCTGGATCGCAGCCGTTGAGAAGGATCCTCAGGATTACCAGAAGGAGCTGCTGGCAGATTATCAGGAGTTCACCGATCTGGTCACTGAGGCAAAGGCTATCGTCACCGATACCGATGCACGCTATGCCGCATTCGCAAAGGCTGAGGCTTCCATGCTGAACAACGCACTGTGCATCCCCTGCCTGTACGAGGTGCTCTGGTGCCTGACCCACGTCAACGAGTACACCAAGATCAACGCCATGTACGGTCCCTGCAACTACAAGGCCGTCAACTGGGAGACCCGTCAGGGCGACGGCTACACCACCGAGGAGTACGAGGCTTTCTCCGCTGCTTTCAATGCAGCAACCAAAGCCTGATGATTATTTTATAAAGGTTTGGTTATCATGTTAAAATACACCGTCAAGCGGCTGGCTCAGTCGCTCGTCACGATCTTATTGATCGCAACCATCGTCTTTTTGCTGATGCGCTGCCTGCCTACGGACTACTACTTCACGGAAGAACAGCTCATGAAGTTTACCGAAGAGCAGAAATACGCCGCGCTGGAAGCCGCCGGTCTGACCGACCCCATCGGCACCCAGCTGCTGCACTTCTACAACGACCTGCTCCATCTGGACTTCGGCACTTCCCGCCGCATCCAGAATGGCGCTTCCGTCGTGAAGGTGATCGGCAAGAAATTCGGCGTCTCCATGCGCCTCGGCCTGATCTCCGCCGGCATCTCTCTGCTGGTGGGCATCATGCTGGGCATCCTGCAGACCGCTTCAAGGACAAGGTCTTTGACTGGATCGGCACGGCCTACACCGTTTTCGTCAACGCTGTGCCTTCTCTGGTCTCCTATTCGCTGGTGCTGGTCTTCGGCTCCAAATACCTGGGTTTCCCCACGCTGTACTCCACCCGTAATGTCGGCCCGTCCAGCGTGCTGCCCATCGTCTGCTTGTCGCTGGCGTCTATCGCAGGCTACGCTCTGTGGACCCGCCGCTACATGGTGGACGAGCTGACCCGCGATTATATCAAGCTGGCCCGCGTCAAGGGCCTGAGCTCCAGCGAGATCATGTTCAAGCACGTGCTGCGCAACGCCATGGTCCCCATGGTGCAGTATATCCCCCAGTCCATCCTGCTGACGGTCGGCGGCTCTCTGCTGATGGAGCGGTTCTTCTCCGTTCCCGGCATGGGTCCCCTGCTGACCGACGCCATCCAGCGCTATGACCTGAACGTCGTCCAGACTCTGGTCATCCTCTACGCTGCACTGGGCATCGTGGGTGTTTTCCTGGGCGACGTGCTGATGATGCTGGTTGACCCGCGCATTACTCTGACCGGAAAGGAGGCCGCACGCTGATGGCTAAAGCATCTGATTTTGAGGGCAAAAAGCAGGACGAACTGTTCTACTTCGTCGATTACTCTCCGGAGGAAGCCGAGCGTGTCGGCTACTCCAACTACAGCTACTGGGGTTCTGTCATCCAGAACTTCCTCAAGCACAAGGCTGCTGTCGTCTGCCTGATCCTGTTCCTGTTCCTCGTCATCTTCTCCTTCATCGCACTGGCCATCGGCAAGTACGATTATCAGACGCTGGTGTCGGATTCCTCTCTGGCTTTCCAGAAGCCCAACAGCGAATACTGGTTCGGCACCGACAACCTTGGCCGCGACTACTGGTGTCAGGTGTGGTACGCCACTCAGGTGTCCATCCGTCTGGCCTCATCGTTGCCGTGGGCGAGAGCATCCTCGGCGTCATCATCGGCCTGATCTGGGGCTATGTCCGTAAGCTGGACCGCTTCTTCACCGAGCTGTACAACCTCATCGACAATGTGCCTTACATCATCTACATGACCCTGATCGCACTGGTCGTTGGCCAGAGCTTCACCATCATGGCCGTCTCGATGATCGCCATCGGCTGGCTGGTCATGGCCCGCCGCGTCCGCAACATGGTGTTCATGTTCCGTGACCGCGAGTACAACCTCGCGTCCCGCTGCCTTGGCACCCCGCTGTGGCGCGTTCTGACCAAGAACATCCTGCCCTATCTGGTCTCCGTCATCATCCTGCGCATGGCGCTGAGCATCCCCGCCACCATCAACCTCGAGTCCACCCTGTCCTATCTGGCATCGGTCTGGGCATCGAGACTCCGTCTCTGGGCCTCATCCTGAGCAAGGTGCGCGGCTTCTTCCTCGATTATCCTTACCTGCTGGTCTTCCCCGCATCCATCGTGTCCATCATCTCCATTTCCTTCTATATCATGGGCAACGCTTTCTCGGATGTTGCTGACCCGCGCAACCACGTTTAACAGATGGGAGAGAAAATCACAAAAATGGATAGACAACCGATCATCTCTGCCAAAGACGTGGAGATCACCTTTAGCCTGCGCGGCAAGAAGCTGAACGCGATCCGCAAGTGCTCGCTGGACCTTTATGACGGCGAGACGCTGGCCATCGTGGGCGAGTCCGGCTCGGGCAAGTCCGTATTCACCAAGACCTTCGTGGGTATGCTGGATGTCAACGGTAAGATCACCGGCGGCTCCATCATGTACGAAGGCCGCGACATGACCAAGTTCACCGAGAAGGACTGGCTGGGCGTGCGCGGCAAGAAGATCGCCATGGTCATGCAGGACCCATGACCAGCCTGAACCCGCTGAAGAAAATCGGCAAGCAGATCCAGGAGAGCATCGAGCACCATCAGGCCTGAAGGGCGCGGAGGCCAAGAAGGCCGCCATCGAGATGCTGGCCAAGGTCGGCATCCCCGACCGGAGCGCCGCTACGAGCAGTATCCGCACGAGTTCTCCGGCGGTATGCGTCAGCGTGTCGTCATCGCCATCGCTGCCGCCTGCCGTCCGCAGATCCTCATCTGCGACGAGCCCACCACCGCTCTGGACGTGACCATTCAGGCACAGATCCTGCAGCTCATCCGTGACCTGCAGAAGGAGCTGGGTATGTCCGTTATCTACATCACCCATGACCTGGGCGTTGTGGCAAACGTGGCAGACCGCGTGGCCGTCATGTACGCCGGCCAGATCGTCGAGTACGGTACCGTCGAGGAGATCTTCTACGACGCATGGCACCCCTACACCTGGCTCTGCTGCAGGCTCTGCCTCAGCTGGGTACCAAGGGTGAGGCCCTGCCCACCATCGACGGTACGCCGCCGAACCTGTTCAATGAGATCAAGGGCGATGCATTTGCACCCCGCAACAAGCACGCGCTGGCCATCGACTTCGTGGCAGAACCTCCGTTCTTCCAGGTGTCCGAGACCCACGCGGCAAAGACCTGGTATCTGGACCCCCGGGCTCCCAAGATGGAACGCCCGCACTCCATCCAGAACCTGCGTGAGAAAATGGGAAAGATGGGAGGTTCCAACTTAAATGGCTGAGCGTGAAAAGCTGATTGAGCTGAAAGACCTTCAGATCACCTTTGGCTCCGGCAAAAAGAAGTTCGTGGCCGTGGACCACGTCAATTTTGACATCTACAAGGGCGAGACCTTCTCGCTGGTCGGCGAGTCCGGCTCCGGCAAGACCACCATTGGCCGTGCCATCTGCCGCATCAACCCGACTTCCAGCGGCGACATCTTCTTCAAGGGCCAGAAGATCAACGGCAAGATCTCCAAGGAGCTGGACCGTGAGGTCATCCGTAAGGTCCAGATGATCTTCCAGGACCCATGGCCTCTCTGAACGAGCGCGCCAAGGTCGAGTACATCGTGGCTGAGGGTCTGTTGAACCACCACCTGTACAAGGACCAGAATGACCTGCATGAAAAGGTCATGAACGCTCTGCATGAGGTCGGCCTGCTGCCGGAGTTCGCCTCCCGCTTCCCCCACGAGTTCTCGGGCGGCCAGCGTCAGCGTATCGGCATCGCCCGTGCGCTGGTCATGGAGCCGGAGTTCATCGTGGCCGACGAGCCTATCTCCGCACTGGACGTCTCCATCCGTGCGCAGGTGCTGAACCTGCTGAACAGCATGAAGAAGTCCCGCGGTCTGACCTACCTGTTCATCGCCCACGACCTGTCGGTCGTCCGGTTCATCTCGGACCGCATCGCCGTCATCAGCAAGGGCCGCATCGTGGAGCTTGCAGAGGCTGAAGAGCTGTTCCTCCACCCCCTGCATCCCTACACCAAAGCCCTGCTGAGTGCCGTTCCCATCCCCGACCCGGGTCTGGAAAAGAGCAAGAAGCTCCTGGTCTACGACCCCTCCATCCACGACTACAGCGTGGACAAGCCGGTGTGGGAGGAGATCGCCAACGGCCACTTCGTCTATGGCAACCAGAAGGAGCTGGAAGGCTACCGCAAGGAATATCAGAGCCAGCTCTAAGCACTGTCACTTGACTGTATTTTAACACAAACGCCCCGCCGCATTGGGAAGCATCCCATTGCGGCGGGGTTTTGTGCTGTATAAAAGGGGCCGCTTCCCGTATTTCTGCCGGGAAGCGGCCCCTTTGTGTTTTATATCAGTCTTGCACCGGGCTTCGGCTCATGGGCCTGCCAGAGAGTGACCCACTCGGGCAGATGCAGGGTCTTCAGGCGCTGGGGCAGGGCGGCGAAATCGCCGCCCGTGAGATACCACGCCGCACCGAACGCCGCCAGCGCCAGGATCACCAGCACCGCCAGCAGAACGCGGAGAGGATGCTTCTTCTTTGGGGTGGAGTCCTTGCTCTGCGAACGGCCCGGAGGATCGCTCTGTTTGACCTGTCCGGCGGGAAGGAAGCCTGTCCCTCGGCCTGCGGCAGACCGGCAGCGGCGCGGCGCACCATATCCAGCAGCCAGAGGCCGGGGTTATCTGCGGCGGGGACGGTGCGGAGCCAGCAGCCTTTTTTGTGCAGAGCACCAGTACATGGTCGCTTTCCCGCTCGGCACAGGCCACGGCCAGCTCTGTTCCCACGATGCGGCGGGCCGCCTGCGCCCGGGAAAGAGCCAGACGGACAGGGTCGGGGTTGTCCCCTTCCCCGCCGAGCTTGGCCCGGGCGCGCTTTTCGATTTGGGGGCCGACCTTGGCGTCGGCATAGCTCATGGCGCCGAAGTCGTAGACCTTCTCGGCACCGGGGACTTTCTCGAGCCGGGATTCCAGCAGCGCACCGGCGGCGGCATCACCGCAGGCCAGCAGACGATCATGGGCTTCCAGTGCCTGCACGGCGGCAGCGGCCAGACTGGTATCGCCTGCACCATATACGTCCGCGCCAAAGCTGCTGCGGAGGCTCTGAGCCGCCTTTTCAGTCCCGTGGGCGTGTCCGCATGGACAGCAGCAGCGTCTCTGCGCCCCGGCTCTTCCACTGGGCCTCAGCCTCCATTGGGGCGCAAACAGCGCCACAGCGGCTGCCAGCCGTCCCTGCGGCGCACCGTACAGGCGCAGCACACAGCGGTCTCCTCTGCCAAATCCCATCAACCCTCATTTTGATTTTTACCGGACGAACGCCTCATCCAGTGCGGCCAGCGCTTCGTCGTCCGACTGCTGGGCAGCGGTGAGGGCCTGCGTCCCGGCAGGGACTTTGCCCTGTGCCAGACGCAGCGCCAGTTCCAGCGCAGCTTGTGCGGCCCGGGCGCG
>ENA-OQDD01000800-OQDD01000800.1-human-gut-metagenome-genome-assembly--contig:-NODE-800-length-11734-cov-1.650470_pt1 | contig 11734 bp, 18 predicted proteins | sample MGYA00242507_ERZ504598 | MGnify/ENA primary metagenome ERZ504598 (study PRJEB26092, sample SAMD00036318) | human gut metagenome | host: Homo sapiens | study: EMG produced TPA metagenomics assembly of... | reverse complement strand
ATCACGGGAGCCGCCTTCTACTCCTTGCGCAAGGCACGGTACATGCACTCGGTTTTCCATTTCTTTGTATTGGGCGGTTCAGCCTGCCACATGGTGGCTGTATGGGACATACTGGTGAAGATGCTGTAAGCAAACGACAAGCGCACAACTGCTAAAAGAAGTTAATAAGCATCTCTCCCCCTTGCTTTTCTCCATAACTTACCCTACGTTTGCAGTGTTGTACATCAGTACAACACCAATAAAGTTATGATAACGATAGAGAACACAAGCTACGGTTACAAGTCCAATCCACTTATTTTCAACAATATATCTTTGGAAATAGGAAACGGTATATATGGACTTCTGGGGGAAAACGGTGTAGGCAAAACGACGCTGATGCATCTCATCTGCGGACTACTCTTTCCCAAAAACGGAAAGTGCAGTATAGACGGAAGAAACACGGCAGAGAGACAGTCCGAAGGGTTGGCCCGTTACTTCTTCCTGCCCGAAGAATTGCAGATGCCTACCGAAAGCATCGCCAGCTTCGCTGCACGCCATTCCGTATTCTATCCACATTTCAATCAGGAAGAATTCAAGCTGAACCTGGAAGAGCTGAAAAATCAACCGGAAACAAAAACTCTCTTCCGTCTCCTACGGACAACAGAAGAAGGCAATGCTGGCATACGCCTTTGCCCTGCATACTCCATACATCCTGCTCGACGAACCGACAAACGGGCTGGACATCACCTCCCGCCAAGCCTTGAAACGTATCATCAGCCGCAGCATGGACGATGAAAGCACGCTGCTCATCTCCACCCATCAGGCGCACGACTTCGAGAATCTGCTGGACCATCTCGTCATCCTTGGCAAAGGCGAAATATTACTGAACCGTTCGCTGGACGAAATCAGTAACCGGCTTCTCTTTGCCCGTACGGACATCCTGCCGGCAGAAAGCATCTACAGCGAACAAGACTTGTCGGGCCATTTCTCCATTCTCCCCAACGAGGACGGAGAAGAGAACACACCGGACATCGAACTGCTGTATAAAGCGGTGCTGCAACAACCGGAAAAGATACAGAGCATGTTTCAATGAAAATCCATCATACAAACAGAACTATGAACGCAACTTTTAATCTGAAACGCTTCCTGCTACTGGAACAATATAAAAGGAATGAGACCGGCAGGCACCTGCTTTGGTCGGCAGCCGTCGTATCGTTCATCTGCATCCTGTGCATTCTCTACGACATAAACCGCGGTGGAAGTTATTACGGCAAACATACCTCTGCCACCGAATTCTCCCGCTACGTACTATGGTTTATCCTCATGGCCCCCTGCCTGCTGGAAACAAATTTCAGCAAACGCAGCTCTACTCTCGATATACTGCTGCCGGCATCGGCATTCGAGAAGTTCCTGCATATCTGGATAAAATACCTGCTGCTGCTTCCCCTATTCTGCAGCCTGCTGATAGCCTGCCTCAAAGGTCTGCTGTCCTTAAGCGGCAGCGAGTTCCTGCAATATTTCGCAACGCACATCACGATGTTCCGGATACACAACACCCAGATACTGACCAATGCAATCCTGCATGCTTCCGCCTTCATCGGCTACTTCGCTTCAGTCGGCAAGTCCTGCTGAAAAGCTTCACCATCTTTGTAGGCTCCATTGCCGTCTGCATAGGAATTGTAACTTTTGTGGCCTCCCTCATGCCCGAAGCCAGAGCGGACGGATATTGGATGGATAACATTGCCACATGGCCCCACACCAACTATCCGTTGTCGGCCGGTGCACAAGCATCGTGACTTTCTGCAATTATGCGGCTCCCATCAGTGTGCTGCTCGGTTCATGGGTATCGAGCTACTTCCTGCTCAAAGAAAAACAACTGTAGCCTATGGACTTCAAGACCAACAAGCCGATATACCAGCAGATTGTAGACTTCTGTTTCAGCAAGATTCTCACCCGCGAATGGCGGCAGAAGAGCGGGTGGTATCCGTGAGGGAGCTCTCCACACAACTGGCAGTGAACTCGCGCACCGTGCTGAAGGCCTATGAATACCTCCAGACGGAGGACATCATCTACCCGGAACGGGGAATGGGGTTCTACCTCTCCAAAGATGCGGTGAAGAAAGTGATGCGAATACAGAAGAAAGAGTTTTTGACAACCAGCTTGCCGACATGTTCCGCAGCATGGAGCTACTCGGCATCAGTATAGAAGAAATAACAGAACGATATAACAAACTTAAAAAAGACGGTTCATGAAGAGATACGCAAAGACTGCATTATGGATTACCTTCGGACTCCTCTTCGGACTTACGATTGTCAAAGTTTCGACACTGATGTACGAGATTTATTCCTTCATGCATTCCTAACTTTCATCGGACAGACGAGGAAAGTATAAACAACTGATATACAAGCTTCAGCATCTTCCCTTAGCGGAAGAGTGACTTTTACATCCCTATCCAACAGTAACAGACTAATACAAACGATTATGAAAACCAAACTTTTTTTACTATTGCTTGCCCTCTCCGTACTCCGTACGCAGGCACAGAGCCTCTCCATCAAAGGACGCGTCACGGACGCCTCGCAAGAAGCAGTTATAGCCGCCAATGTGTCATTATGGACCATAGACTCTACTTTGGTGACCGGAGTAACCTCGGATGCACAAGGCAAGTTCGCCCTCCCTAAAATCAAGGCAGGCGACTACCGCCTTTCCATCTCCTTCATCGGCCTCCAAAGTGAAAACATACTGCTGAAACTGAATAAAAGCCTCGACCTGGGCGATGTACAGTTGCAGGAAGATGCCGTGAGCCTCGGTGAAGTGACGGTATCTGCCAGCAATGTGCTGCAGCGGGTAGACCGGCAAATCATCCTACCTTCCGAAAGCCAGCTCAAACGCTCGTTCGGTGCCTACGACCTGCTGAACAATCTCGGCATTGCCCGTCTGCAAGTGGACAATCTGAGCAACAGCATGAGCGTCAGCGGTGGCGGGGCCGTACAAACCCGTATCAACGGCATTAAAGTGACAGACAAGGAGATAGCGGCCGTCAGAGCCAAAGACGTACTGCGTGTGGAGTTCATCGAAGACCCCGGCAAGCAGTACGGAGACGATGAGCTGGGCGCCGTAGTCAACATTATCCTGCGCCGCCGCGAAACGGGCGGTGTCGTGAACTTCCAGCTCTCCGATTCGCCCCACACCCTATGGGAGAGAATTTTCTGAGCGCGAAGTTCAATTACAAGAACTCCGAATGGGGCATCGACTACTTCAACAAGAACGGCAAGTATCACAGCCGCCTCGAATCCCATGAAACCTTCTATCTGGGCGACCGTACCATCGACCGCATCAAGGAAGGCATCGAAGACGAGTCGCCCTCTCTGAGCTTCATCAACAACCTGAATCTGACGTACAATCTGACGAAAGCGGACAAATATGTATTCAATGCCATCTTCCGTAACAACCTCAGCAATGCCCCCTACCAGAATGAACTGAACAAGATGTGGGCAGTGGGCAGCACGGAGTCCATCTATTCGTACGTCAACAACCACACATCCAGCTACTCTCCGGCGCTCGACCTTTACTTCCAGCATACCCTGCCCCATCAGCAGAGCATCCAGATGAATGTGACGGGAACGCTCATCCATACCAAGAACAACCGGAAATACAAAGGAGTACAAGGACGAGAACGCACCGCTGGCAGACATCCAGACATTAGTGGACGGCGACAAGCGCTCCGTCATCGGCGAAGCATTTATGAAAAGAACTTCAAGGAGGTGAAGCTGAGCGGCGGTGCCCGCCACTATCAGATGCGGACAGAGAATGAGTATAAAGGTTCCAATCCCACCACCTCGAAGATGGACCAGTCGCAAACATCCGCTTTCTTCGAGGTGCAAGGCAAGGTAAAGGACTTCAGCTATGCGGGCAGTGTAGGAATGACACGTGCCTGGTTCAAGGAAAGTGAGGAAGACCATGCTTACTATACCTTCACGCCCACCGTGCGGTTGAGCTATAATCTGAAGAAGGCGGGATTCCTGCGCTACCGGTTCAACATCAGTCCTGCCATACCGTCGCTCGGTTCGCTGACTGATGTGGAGCAGGCGATGGACACGATACAGATAGTCCGCGGAAACCCGTTGCTGAAAACGTATCAACAGTTCACGAACTCCTTGTCTTACAGCTATTCGAAGAAGCAGTTCAATGCCAATCTGAGCGTGCGCCACCAGTATTATGACAATCCCATCATGGAAAGCATCTTCGTGGAGGACGGCAAACTGATACTGAAGAATGAAAACCAGCGGTCGTTCCAAAGCCTGAATGCGGAACTGATGGTCGGCATTAACGGCGCTACGCTGTTCGGGCTGAAGGATTTCCTGACGCTTTATGCTTCGGGAGGATATACGCGCAGTTGGTCGGAAGGCCTGAACTATAGCCATATGTACGATGAATTCTATTACAGCGTGATGGCGCAAGTGCAATATAAAGACTTCTCGCTGCTCGGGCAGTTCCGGAAAGTGCAGAACAATTTCTTCGGCGAAACCATCAAGAAGAACGAAAACCAGACGGCATTCATGGCAATGTACACCCGGCAGAACCTTCAGGCGGGAATCGGTATTATGTTTCCCTTCACCAATAACTATAAAGTGGGAAAAGAAAGAATCAGTGAAGTGGCTCCTTTCCGTTCCGAAACATTCGTCAGGGAGACGGGACAGATGGTCGTACTGCGCATGGGCTATACATTCGAGTTCGGACGCAAGCACAAGGCGGGCAACAAGGGGCTGAACAACAGTGATACGGACAGCGGCATCATCAATATGCAGCGATAACCCATTTCCTCTGTGAAGAGGAAGCCCAACGGAGAGTGGCGGAATTATACGTTATTTTGCTTCATGTATGATTAATTACCTGACCGCCACCTCTCCTGCGGGTATCTCTGTTTAGCGGATGATGGTCACCGTACCTTCCTTCACCTTTTTCTCCTTCACCGGAGCATCGGCGGGAGCATATCCCAGGCTGCGCAGCCATATACCTTATGGCTCTCGGGTACACCCAGCTTTGTCAAGAAAGCGCGGACATCGGGGTCGTCGCAGGTCTGCCCCAACTGGTTAATCCAGCAGGAACCGATGCCGAGGGACTTGGCTGCAAGGAAAATGTTCTCCAAGGCGCAGGCACAATCCATACCGGCCCACCACTTGTCCGGCTCATTGGAGACAATGACCAACGTGGGGGCATGATAGTAGCAACAATAAGTCTGGCTGTGTCCACGCTCCCGTGTATGGAGGTCGTCATTCTTGGCAAAGACACCTTTGATTTTATCGTTCAGCTCTTCCAGCACCTCCTTATTCTGGATGGCGGTAAAGTGCCACGTCTCCAAATGCATACCACTGGAGCATAGGTAGCCGCCTCAAGGATAAGGTTCAAATCTTCTGCGGAAACTTGCTGTTCCGTATAGGCACGGACGCTGCGGCGTGCCTTGATGGTTTGTAATGTCTCGTTCATTTGTTTATTTGAGAATTGATAGTTGATAATGCACATCAGTACGTGTTCAGTGGGGCTGTTTCACCGTTTCACCAGCCCAATCTTTACATTCAGCTTGAAGTACCAGACGCCGTTCTCGCGCTCCAAGAAGCCGTATTTATCTTTCTCTACGGCACCTTTCTCCAAACGCGTGTTCTGATAAAGGAAGTCTGCAAAGACTTGCGGACGGGATTTGTGGTAGCAGAGTATCTGCCCGTTGCCGTCCGTCAAGAAGATACCTTCGACGGCAGAGTCCGTACCGTTATAAATTTTGGCAGGACGCATGCCGAGGGCAAGCGCCAGCAAGAACTGCTTCATCTTGAACTCGTAGAAGCGGTGCTTGTTTATCAACTCGTCCTTTATCTTCAACGGATTCATCTCCTTGATGCGCTCCGTCAATTCGCTGATGCGGGTGATACCGTCCAAGTGCATCAAGCGCACCATCTCGGCAAGCATGCGAGGGAAGTGGAGGTCTATCATCAGCAAGTTGCAACGGAACACGCGGTCGGCAACGTCGCATACTTCAGCACGCCACCCAGTCGCTCAATCATCATCATGCGTTCTGCCACTTCCGTAGGAGATTCCGGCAGGGCATTCACCTTGTTCACCGTGGGCACGGCAAACTTGACACCGCTTTGCTCCAGCTTCAGATTTGCCGTGCGCCCTCCGTCCAGCAACGGATTCATCGGGGCGAGACGACAACGGACATTGAAGCCCGTCAGAGGTGCTTCGGGATGCCAGAAGGCAACGGAGAAGTCGGTACGGTCCTCCGTCTTTGCTTCCAGGTCGAAGATGTTGACAGCATCCAAAAAGGCTTCCAAACCTTCGGATACTTCCACTTCCTCGCCCGAAACGTTCTTCAACAGATGCAGAACCAACTCTTGCCGCAATCACCAAAGTCTTCGCGGGGGAAAACGCAGTTCCTCCTTCTCGCCCGGAACAAACGAACCGTCCTTCCCGGTAGTTCCGCTGACAATGCGCACTTCCTGCGCTTCGATATAGTAACGGCGCGTACCGTCATGCTCTTCCCTCTGTATCAAGGCAACGGGCCAGCGCAGAGTTTCGTCTTTTCAGCTTTCGGTGTACCCAATGACACGGCTCCATCCGCCAGCAGGCGAAAGAAGGTGTAGAGCTCACCCAGTTCTCTTTTTGTTGCACTAAATGCCATAAATTTTCTTTTGTTTAAAGGAGGGAGTCAGCCTTTCATAAGGAGTGATGCCGTTTCCGCAAAGAAAACAGTCTGTTCCGAAGGACAAAACAACTTGTTCCGTTAAAGGAAACGAACAATTTCCCTATTAAAAGGGGCTCTTATCCCATTTGTTGTATTATTCAAACCTTAATGTTTCTACTTTCTCCAACCGTGCCCGCAACTTCGGCATCATGGACTGACGGATGCGGAGCGTCATACGGCAGTCCATATCATACGACTGTTCCAGAATTTCCGGCTCCTCCTCCTTCACCACCCGCATCACATCGTTCATGAAGGGGTATTCGAAGAGAAAAGTCACTGCCTCATCTACCGTCTTTTCAATGATGGTGGCAGCGGCAATGGCTTCGGCAGCGGCAGCCTTATAGGCTACAATCAGTCCGCTCGTACCCAATTTGATACCGCCGAAGTAGCGCACTACGATGACGAGAATATCCGTCAGTTCGTTGGAATTGATTTGTCCCAGAATCGGCTTGCCTGCCGTGCCCGAAGGCTCCCCGTTGTCGTTGGCACGGAAGTCCTTCCGCTCATGGCCCAGCATGTAGGCGTAGCACACGTGGCGGGCGTCGTAGTATTTCTTCTGGTAAGTTTCCAGATGCGCCTTCACCTCCTCTACTGTACGCACCGGCAGGGCGATGGCAATGAACTTGCTGCGCTTTTCAGTGTAAATGCCCTCGGAAAGGGCAACGATGGTTTTATACGTATCTTCGTTCATGCTGCAAAGATAATGCAAACTGAAGACAGAACTTTCATGCTTGCATGAAAAAGAAATGAAATTTTGTATATACCTTTGCAATTGTACAACTTGTCATCCGAAGCATGACGAAACTATAAAAAACGTATTTATGAAAAAGATAGTAATTGCCCTTGATTCCTTTAAAGCTGCCTCACCTCGACAGAAGCCGGAGAAGCTGCCGCCCAAGGGGTACATGCCGCATGTCCCGAATGCCGGACCATCGTGCTCCCCGTGGCCGACGGTGGAGAAGGCATGCTCGACGTCCTGCTTGCAGCCAGTAACGGAAAACGTATCACCGTCCGTGCCCACGACCCGTTGATGCAACCGTGCGATGCCAGTTACGGCATCTCCGGAGACGGCAATACCGCATTCGTAGAAATGGCTGCCATCAGCGGACTGCCACTGGTTCCTGCCGACAAAAGGAATCCGATGAAAACCACCACCTTCGGAACGGGCGACTGATACGCGATGCCTTGGAACGGGGATGCCTCCGTTTCGTCATCGGACTTGGAGGGAGCGCCACGAACGATGCCGGTCTGGGAATGCTGCAAGCATTGGGATTCCGTTTCTTCGATAAAGAAGGACACGAAGTGGGAAGCATGGAAAAAGGCATCGCCCTATGCGGTGCCCTTCTATCGGAAATCAGCTCCATTGACAGCTCTTCCGCCCATCCCGCACTGAAAAAGACATGTTTCACGGCGGCGTGTGATGTACGCAATCCTTTCTTCGGTCCCAATGGAGCAGCCCACATATTCGCTCCCCAAAAAGGAGCAGACGCAGATATGGTAAAGGAACTGGATGTTGCTATGCAGCATCTTTCAGACGTCATATTCCACACTACCGGCAAAGACGTATCCTTGCATCCCGGTGCCGGTGCGGCAGGCGGCATGGGCGGCAGTCTCCACGCATTTTTGGATGCACAGTTGAAACCCGGCATAGAGCTTTTTTTGGAAACTCTGGACTTTACAGAAAAGATTAAGGATGCCGACCTCATCATCACTGGAGAAGGGAAATCGGACCGGCAGACTCTTATGGGGAAAGTGCCTTCGGGCATCTTGCAGGAAACAAGAAGGCAACATATTCCCGTCATCCTGCTGGCAGGAGCGATAGAGGATGCGGGATACTGAATGCAGCCGGATTCCGGGGCGTATTCTCCATTACCCCCTCTCCCGTCTCTTTGGAGCAGGCCATGCAGCCTGAATTTGCTCAAGAAAATATCCGAAGGACAGTGGAGCAAATTTGCCGGATTTTCTTTTAACTCCCTCTAACTCCTTTAACATACCGATAGCACCAGATACCGACCACGTCAGCAATCAGCCAGCCGATGGGGATGGACCACCAGATGCCCGTCACCCCAACCTCGGGCATCGAGGCCAGCCAGTAGGAAAGAACGACACGGGTACCCAGCGACAGCACAGTCAGCACAACAGACATGCCCGGCATACGGATGGCCCGGTAGTATCCGTACAGCAAAAATAAGATGCCGATGCCACAGTAGAAAGCACCTTCGATGCGTAGGTACGCCACTCCCACCGCAATAATCTCCGTTTCGTCCGGACGGACAAAGATAAGCATCAACGGTTTGGCAAAGATGAAAACCAATACGGACACAAGGAGCGAAAAACAACAGTCGTGACAAATGCACTGCGAACACCCCGGCGGATACGGTCGTAACGTGCTGCCCCAAAGTTCTGTGCAATGAAAGTGGAAAAGGCGTTCCCAAATTCCTGCACGGGCATATAGGCGAAAGAGTCAATCTTCACAGCTGCCGCAAAAGCTGCCATTACCGCTGTTCCAAAGCTGTTGACAAGCCCCTGTACCATCAGGATTCCCAGATTCATCACCGACTGTTGGACGCAAGTCAGTGTAGAGAAGGAAGCTATTTCCTTCAAGCAAGTACGGTCAAAACACATATCTTCATGATGCCATCGCAGTTCCGGACGCCTTCTGTAAGTATAAATGATGATGCCCAGAGCAGCTACTCCTTGAGCGAGGACAGTGGCCGCAGCCGCACCCTGAATCCCCCAATCCAGTTGTAGGATAAAAAACAAGTCGAGCGCTATATTCAGAACGACAGAAACTGCCAGAAACCAAAGCGGAGTGACAGAATCCCCTACTGCACGCAGCAGAGATGCGTAGAAGTTATAGATAAAGGTGAAAACTATACCGCAGAAGATTATCCACAAGTAGCTGCGCATCATGCCGTATATGTCTTGCGGGACCTGCAACAGCCGGAGAATAGGGTCGAGCCAGATAAAAACGGCTACATTCAGTATCAATGTCACGATACCTATCAGTACAAACGAACTGAATATGCTACGACGCAGTGCTACATGGTTCCGGCACCATAATGTAAAGAGAACACAGTGCCACTGCCCATCGCCAGTCCCAGCAAAACGGATATAAGGAAAACCATCAATGTGTATGCCGAACCGACCGCCGCCAACGCCCCTGCACCAATGCATTGGCCTACAATGAGCGTATCTGCAATGTTGTAGCATTGCTGCAAAAAAGACCCTACCATCATGGGTAGGGTAAAATGTAATAAAGTACCGGTTATGCCTCCTTGAGTGAGGTCTCCTTTCCGTAGCATCCTGCTTTTGTTTTTAAGAGTTTCATTTCCGGGTACAAAGATACAAAACCCTCCAACAAATCATCTGGACTCGACGAAGAAAGAGGCATGTAATAAAAAAAGCAGAGGGTTAACCTCTGCTCTCCATACTGTTTTTGTCAGGATTCAGAATCTTTACGACCTGACGAACATCTCTCTTGTCTGCATTACCGTAAAGGCCAATCTGTTGTCCGGGTACTGTTCCCTTTTCATGTTCTGCCTGGGACAATGCTACTTTCGGGTCAATATGCCCTGCTTTCTTATCTATATTCATACCTATTGAGTTTTTCTAAATTCTTATATGAGAACAAGATAAAAAAGCAAATTGTTCAGCAGTGTCACGAGATATTTAGTAATTCCACTTCAAATATCAGTGTGGAATACGCCGGAATGGGTCCACTGGTACGTGTACCGTATCCCATGGTGTAAGGGATATATACAATCCAACGACTTCCGGGATGCATTCGTAGCAAGGCAATCTGCCAGCCCTCAATCACTTCATTCAGACGAAAAGCCTCCGGACAATTCCGTTTCCACGAATTATCGAACTCACGCCCATTAATAAGCGTGCCTTTATAATGCACAGATACTACACTGTTGAGACGTGGTGTCGGACCGTCTCTGCCTTCCTCCAATACCCGATAAAGTATGCCGCAAGGCAATTCCTTGATTCCTTCTGCCGTACGCAACTGCTCCAGAAACTGTTCGTTCTGCAATTTATATTCTTCTTTTCTACTCATATTGACTTTTTCAATACTTTACAATAATTTGTGCACTGCTTTCTTGCAGTTCCGCATATCCTTTTCCGTCAGCTCAGGATGCTTCTTAGTACCTCCCCTCTCAATGGTTTTCACAATCTTGAAACCACTCCATTTCAGAATCTCCCTGAAAGCTTTCACCACACCGTGCGTCTGATTATAGAGAATATTGAAAGGATAAGGGGTAGTACAAGTGCTTACCACAATCGCTTTCTTGCCCTTATGAAGCGGAAGGGGCATTCCCCAGGAGTTCTCCCCCATCATACCGTAAACCATACGGTCGAAAAGCACTTTCACTTCTCCCGGCATGTTTCCCCAATAGCAAGGGGCACCGATTATCACTGCATCGGCTTCTTTCATAGACTGCAACACTCTCTGTGCCCCATCCTCGGGCAGACAACACTTCAATGAACTGCGACACTTCATGCAACCGATGCAGGGATGTACCTGCAACTGTGGAACGTCTATATAAACTGTTCCAACTCCGCAGCCTTCAAGTTCCTGCTTCATCAGCTCCAACATTTTCGACATGTTGCCATGACGACGAGGACTACCGTTAAGAATCAATACCTTCATTGCATACTCTTAATTTTTCAGCAAAGATCGGCATTTTCTACATAATAACCTTATTATTCTGTTTTAATCCGAAAAAAACGGGATGTCTTTTAGTGGAAGACATCCCCGTTTCAGTTTATATCAATTCATTTAGTCCAGTTTATGAATCACCAGTCCCGAACGCAACTTCGGCTCAAACCAAGTTGTCTTGGGAGGCATGATGTTGCCCGTATCGGCGATGTCCATCAGCTGCTTCATGGAAACGGGATAGAGGCCAATGCCACTTTCATCTCACCACTGTCCACCCGCTTCTTCAACTCTCCCAGACCACGGACTGCCGCCTACAAAGTCAATACGCCTTGTCGGAACGGAGGTCTTTGATGCCG
>ENA-OQDD01000799-OQDD01000799.1-human-gut-metagenome-genome-assembly--contig:-NODE-799-length-11752-cov-3.663656_pt1 | contig 11752 bp, 18 predicted proteins | sample MGYA00242507_ERZ504598 | MGnify/ENA primary metagenome ERZ504598 (study PRJEB26092, sample SAMD00036318) | human gut metagenome | host: Homo sapiens | study: EMG produced TPA metagenomics assembly of... | reverse complement strand
TCGATCGATTATCTGACCGACCATCGGCGTTGACGCGAGCCGGACGGCCACGCGCATCGACCACGCCGGGACGGCGTGGAATCCCACGACACCCCGGCGAAAAAAAGGAAACAACACAACACAAAGGAGGAATGATCATGCCGATGAGACCACTGAAACCACTACCGATACCGCGCATACCGTGACGCCCTCTGAGCCGTCTGGTGTGCTTGACTTGCGTCCGCCGAAGGAAAGCCTGCGCGCGGAACTGTGCCGATTGGGATTGGAGTTTTCCAGCGCTGACGGCACCACCGAATCGTGGCGTGACTACCAGCGCGGCGTGCTCGCCACGTTCGACGATTCCGGCACGTCCGTCACTTTGACGGATGTTAAGACAAATCTCGGACGCACCCTCACCTTGGACGAGCTTAAGGCCGTGAGCCGAATCGACACCATGACCGCAGCAGACTGACCCCTGCTTTTCACCCAGTTTTTCAGCCCCTGCAATCCATGCGGATTGTGGGGGCGCATTAAAAGGAGACTTATTTTGACTCAGATTCCAGCCGATGCGAATCAGGTCATCGACCAGCTATCGCAACAGATCGGCACACTCAACAAGCAGATAACGATCCTGTCCAGCCAACTCGCGGCGGCCATGAAACTGATCCCGAAGGATGTGCTCGACAGTCTCGACAAGGAGAATCATGCAGAGGATTAATCTTTTCCCCAATCCTGTTTTTGCCGGACCGCTTACCAACACCTCCTGGTGGGGTGGCGCGAATGGGACGGTCCGTGATAATGCGCTGCACGTCACGGGACACAATGGCGGATATGGCTTCAACGTTGCGGTTCCATTCAACGTTCCGCTCGTCTTGTCGATGAGAGTGGACGCCAGCGAAGATAACGTCGCGGGCGTGATGATCATGCAGACAACTGATAAGCCCAACGTTAGTAATATGGTGTTTTCCGAAAGATTAAAGCGGGGGATATCGGATGTCTTGTGCAGATTCACGATCCCCTCCCACGGGTGTCGATTCGAGATAAATCCAAACGGAATCCGTGACCTGGCGGTATCGAATGTGCTCATCGAACGCGCCGACACGTATGACGCCGGCGTCGGGGGGGGGCTTCCGGGCTTCTTCACGGGGGACACGATGCCGTTGCAGTAGGCACGATCATCGGGCGGGTGATGCCCGATGATGGTAACGAACCTATGCACGAGCCCATCCTCGACCATCACCTTGTCGGCAGACAAGTGGGTGCATATCACGACGCTCCGAGCGTGGAAGGGACGAGATATTGGATCAGTGCCGAGGTGAACGTCACAGGCGGCACTATCTCGATTTCCGGAACACAGGGCGAAATCAGCGCAAGACAACGTGTCAGCTACGTGATGACCATCAACAATACCGCTCCGGTATCAATGAGTTATCACGTCGAGTCAGGCAATCCGACCGTCACCGTGACAGGTATTCTTATCTGCACGAATGCCGAGTATCAGGCGAACAAGACCCTGCTCGACAGCATCGGATATTTCACCGGGAATACGATGCCGCTCGCCTGACCCTCATGGTGGTGATGGCATGAGCCTGATAACGAATCTGATTCCAAACCCACTCTTGACGCTCCCGAACAGTGCCATCTCAACAAGCGAGGCGACCGTGCAGCATGTTGACCCTGATGGCATGATCGTTACGCCAAGCAGCGGCGCTGTCAATCCTTACGCCAGGATCCGACTGTGCGAACCGGTCTCCGGTGATTTCCATCTGAACTTCTGGATTTTCCAAGTGCCAAAAGATAGCAGATGGCATGATGGTATCGCCTACGCAGCCAACGCAGCAAATAACCGGGGAACTCTGTTTCCTCATGCAATACAGCCGGAGCGACATTCCTTGGTTTTGATTTTCATATGGACGACTTGCAATACATCCAGTTGAAGTGTCCGCTGAATCACCCGCTGCAATTCTCGGCAATCAATCTGATGACACAAGCGGACTGGCAGGAATACAAGAAGCTCATCCCAAGAATGTACGCACTGTACGGCGACCTGGCGGATTCTAGTGGTGGTTGCAACACCTGAGGTTTGAGCGGCCTTCCATGGTCACGTTGTCGGTTGTTGAGGTTATCACGCGGCGTCGAGCAGTTCGATGATCTTCTCGCTTGGTTTCATGAACCCGAGGGTTTTGCGTGGCCGGTCGTTGAGTTCCTCGGCGACCGCGTCGAGGTAGTCCTCCGGGTAGACGGATAGTCGGTGCCTTTGGGGAAGTACTGGCGCAGGAGCCCGTTGGTGTTCTCGTTGGTGCCGCGCTGCCACGGGGAGTGCGGGTCGCAGAAGTAGACGGCCATGTCCAGCGAGGCGCCGATCCGTTTGTGCAGGGCGAGTTCCGCTCCCTGGTCCCAGGTCAGGCTGTTGCGCAGGAGTTTGGGCAGGTGCTGCATCTTGTCGATGATGGCCTGCTGGACGTGTTCGGCGTCGTGCCCGTCGGGCAGGTGCAGCAGGATCGTGAACCTGGTGGTGCGCTCGACGAGCGTGCCGATGGCGCTTTTGTTGCGGCTGCCGGTGATGAGATCGCCCTCCCAGTGGCCCGGGACCGCCCGGTCCTCGATCTCCGGGGGTCGCTCCGAGATCATGGCCATGGGTTCGCGGAAACGGGGTTTGCGGCCTTGGCCGCCTTGGGGTCTGCGGGCGGTTCGCCCCTGCCTCATGGCGCGTTTCAGCTCCTGCTTGAGTTCGCCCCTGGCCTGCAGGTAGATGGCCTGGTAGATCGTCTCGACGCTCGCGTGCATATCCCCATTATCCGGGAAGTCCAGCCTCAGCCGGTTGGCTATCTGCTCCGGGCTCCAATGCCTGCGCAACCCGGCGGCGATCTCGTCCACAGTCGCGTGCCCTCGGCCGCCTTGCGCGGTTTGGGCGTTTGAGCCGGTCCGCGGCCTTCTGCTGGGCGCGGTAAGGCTCGTAACCGCCGGACTCGGGATTCCTGTTGCGCTCGACCTCGCGGCTGACCGTGCCGGGGTCGCGGCCCAGCAGGCGGGCGATGGCGCGGATCGAATCGCCCAGACGCAGACGGTCCGCGATCTGGATGCGCTCCTCCTGGCTCAGGTAGCGCGGATGGAGGGTCTTGGGTTTGTCCATGGTGGAACGATACCAGTCCACCAGGGGTTTCTCGTTCCTTCCCGTGGCGCGCGTCCTGCCGTTGCGCCACGCCTTGCCGGTGCGTTTCGAGACGCCGACCGCGTGCGCGGCCTGGGTGAAGTTCATGCCTTCCTCGTCCAGCAGGCGCACGTACTCGGCGCGTCTCGCCTCGCACATCAGCTTCCTCGTCGGATATTCGACGCCGTTGAACGTCCAACGGTGTTCCCCGCCACGGTCTTCGTTTCGGTGGCTTCTGGTCACCTGACCCTCCTTGCGGTAGGTCAGGTGTTGCAACGATCACTAGAACCCGCCAACTGGCTTGGTTATGGGGTCGCTCTACACTGGCTTCTGCTATGCATTACTTCACCCCTAAACGTTGCGCTACGTCGAATAAAATCATGTATCACGATAAGGCGCAGGTTCAGCGTGCCGCTGATCAAAGCCTAATCGAGCGCGGAGTTGAGCTATGGGTGTACCGTTGCGAATTTTGCGGATGCTGGCATCTCACGCATCGCGATCCGCAATCCAGTTACCGGCATGTACCGCTGAACCAGCAACTCAAGCCACACAGTCGTAAAAAGGGCTACAAGCCACGTAGACGTTAGCGTCAGAAGCTCCACAGGCCTCGCCAACGCCGTGTCTGAGACAGGTTACGGTCCAAACACGTCAGGTCGTAGGCTGCTAAGCGTTCAGGGCGCTCGGACACACTTCGTCCAACACTTACATCACCTTGGTGTTTTCAAGGTTGCGGATAACCCAATCGTTGAAGCGAATTACCGGCTTGCGCAACATAAGTCCCAACAGCAATGAGGGGACAAGGAACAGTGCCAGTTTGCCCATGGAAACCCAGTATTCCATGCCGAATGAGCCTGCCATGGCCGAATGCATCGCATCCACGCATAGGGGAACAGTAGCCATTTAGAAACGACCTGGAAGAACGTCGGCAGTGTTTCAATGGGGAATGTGCCGCCGGAACCGGCTACCTGCATAACCAGCAGTACTACGGCAATGGCTTTGCCGATATCACCGAACGACAGGGTCAGCGTATACACAATATTCGAGAACACCAGTGCAGACAACCACCCGACCATCAAGAACTGAATCGGATGCTCACACTGCACGCCGAGATAGAACATATCGCCCAGGCACACCAGCGTACCTTGCAGCAAAGCAAGGAAACCGAAAATCATGTATCGGCCGAAATATTCGTGGTGCAAGCGTAAACCGAACTGCCGCGCATTGCCGGGAGCCTCGGCACGCGGCTTCTTCAGCACATCCAACGCGGCGGCCGGTCCGGCAATCCGCCCGGCAATCATGGCCTCGCGAAGACCCACTTCCGAACCGAGCGGCAGATCATTGCCCAACCCTAAGATACGAGCCTTCTCATGGTCGGAAATCGATACTTTCAACATGGCGACCAGAATGATCGCACCGACCCAAATAGACAAAATCGTGTAGAACGGAGCCATCGCGGAACCATAGTTGGCAACGGGATAGAGCGCGATGCGGTCGACCGCTACGGGTGCCGCCAGCATGGAAGCAATGGCATCGGGCTTCGCAGAGGAAATCACAGACAGGTCGATGGTGCCGCCATTGGTGATAGAGGCGAGTTGGGAAGACAAGTTGTCGAGTTTCTTCGCCGAACGGGTCAAAGCGCTAGCTGCGTCAGTCAAGGCCGACTGGATGTCCGTCAGGCTGTCTGAAACGCCGCCAGAAAGACCTGACACGCTGCTTACGGTCGATGCAAGCCCGTCGATTACGGAACTTGCCTGCGTGGTCACTTCGTCCATGGACGAGGTCAGATTGTTCAGTTGCGGTTTCAGCGTGCTCTTGTACGTGTCTGAAGCCTGAGTAATCGATTGTTTGGCGGCAGCGATTTGTGATTTCAGATCTCGACGCGCTGTATCGGCATCGGCAGTACCGTTTGCTATGTGCGTGGCCGCATCGCCCAACGCGGTGGCGGCTTGCTGCATGCTCTGCTGCGCCTTTGTGGCTTGGTCTGCAGCCGCGTTCAGTTGAGCGGCAACGGTATCTCCGCCCACGGGCAGTGAAGCCGCTTGTTTGGCGAGATCTCGTAAAGCGGCGGCATACTTTCCAAAGCTGTCGGCCTGAGCCTCCACTTTGGATTGCATATCGGTTAGCTTGTTTGATATCTGTGAGGATTGTGAGCCCACATCGGCAAAAGCGGCATCGATTTGCTTGGCAATGGTGTCGTAGGATGAACCGGCCTGCTGCAATGCCGTACCGACGCCATCGGTGGCTCCGGACAATGCCTTGTCGAGCTGGAGACGCCGTTGCGGGTCTGTTTCAACGCCTTTTTGGTTGTGGCCGCAGCTGAGCCTGTTGATCCCAGCAGCTTATCGGTGGAATCAATGATGCTGTTGGCGGCCCCGAGCAGATTGGCATAGGAATCCATCTGCGACGCAGTGCCGGTCAAACGAGACGACATGGTGGCAATATGACTGGAGGCGTTGTTGACGTACTGCTCCATTTGCGGGCTTTGCGCGTAATCGGCCACGTTGGAAACCAAATCCAGCGCCACGCTCGCCAAGGTCTTCACAAATGTCTGGTCGATGGTCGTGGCCACGGTGGTAGCACCCTGGTCGGTGATATGCGGAGCGATCGGATTGATTTTCTCATTGAGATAGTATTCGAGCTTGGCGTGCTTGATCTTCGGTGAAAACAGCGTCATCATATCGGAGCTGAAGCTCTTTGGAATAATCAGCGCGGCATAGTATTCGCCTGAGTTCACGCCATCGATGGCCTTAGCACGATCCACAAACTGCCAGTCAAGGTCATGATTGGCCCTGAGCGTACTGGTCACGGTTTCGCCGACGTTGATGGTGATCGGCATCAGACCGGACTTATAGCCCTTATCACGTTTGCCACGGCGACCTTCAAGGCCTTGGTGTTGCCGTACGGGTCCCAGCTGGCGGCGATGTTGTACCAGGCGTACAGTGCCGGCACAATCACCAATCCCATAGCCACGATTACGGCGATCACATTGCGGGTGGCTTGGCGCACGTCACGTACGAATATTTTCCAGATAAGCTTCATCGTGCGCCTCCTTGCCCAGACTGCCCAGACTGCCCAGACTGCCCAGACTGCCCAGACTGCCCAGACTGCCCAGACTGACCGGACTGTGCGGTGTGCGCAGTCGGCTCGGCGGCCTGATCGCCGAACAGTGTGAGTCGTTCAGTGGTTTCGCCGATATCCGGATTGCTGCCCATCGCCGCTTCGTGACGTCCGTGGCCGTGGAAACGCCGCCACACATATCCGTTGAGCATCACATTGCGGAACTCGTCGGCACTCATGGCACTGACGCCAAGCTGCATGGCGTAGGTTTCGCGTGCGTATTCAACCACAATGAGATAGGCGTCGATAAGAATAATCGACAGAATCCAGGAGGTCAGCATGGCGATTTTCTCTTGGGTGACGAACAGCAGTACCAGGAATACGAACGGGAGTACGGTCAGCAATGTCAGACCGGCAACGATCATCTTTGGATACCGTGCGAAGAACCGGTGCGCGCGATGGGCGATGATATCGCGCAGTTCCTTGCTGTCGGACACCGTGCGGAATACGGAGTTCAAGCTCACCTGTTCGTTCACCATGCTGTTGTGCTCGGTGATCATCAGGTCGGTATCTCCCAAACGACGGTCGAACAGCGCGTTCAGGTTCATCGCATACCGGCGTATGACAAGTCCCACGAAGAGTGCCGCCGGCAGATACCAGAACAGGTGCAGCATGTCGAGCCAGTAATGGTTCGCGTACAGGCCGGCAATCGGGCCGCGCATCGCGTTGATGCCGTAGGTAAAGGGCAGCCACGGGTGCAGTTCGCGGAAGAAGTTCGGCATCATTTCAATCGGATACAGGCCGGAGGCGCCGGGTATCTGCACAATGACCAGAATTACGGCGATGGCTTTGCCGATATGGCGGAACGCCACGGCCAGTGCGTAAATAATGTTGATGTATACGAACGAACAGAAGATCCCGGCCAAGATGAACAGCAGCGGATGCTCGCATTGGATGCCAAGCACCAGATCGCCGATGGTGGCGATGACGGCTTGCAGGAATCCGATGGTGACCAGCAGCAGCCAGCGGCCAAGATATGCTTGCGTAGCGGTGATACGGCGAATGCCTCGCGGTCGACCTCAAGCTTGTAGATGGCGATTAGCACGAAACCGCCTACCCACAGTGCCAGATTCGTGTAGAACGGGGTGACTGCGGACCCGTAATTGTCGGTGGCATACACGACTTTCGTGGTCAGGGTGACGGGATTGCCCATGAAGTCGCCGAATCCCTTGTCATCCAGATGCAGCGTATCCCGGATTTTCTGGTAAGCGGCGGAACTATCGAGCGTGGCGATATCGGTGCGTACGGTGGCGACATCGCTGGCCACCTGGCGCAGCGAATCCTGCGTGCTGCTGATGGTGGTTTTTGTTTGGTTCAGGGTATCGACAAGCTGGTCGAACAGTCCGTCGGCCTGATCCAAGGTGCCGGATAACGAAGTCAACGTGCCATCCAGTGTGCCATTCAGGGCGGCGAAACTGTTCAATGATGAGGTGAGCGACGGCATTACGGTGCCGGTCAGCGAGCGCGCGCGGTATTCAGCGCCGCGATGCCGCCGGTGGTGGTGTTGGTCATGGCTCCGGAAAGATTCGTGGTGGCGTCTTTACCGGAGTTGATGAACTGTGTGGTGTCGGTATGGAAGGTGTTGAGCTGTGTCTGCTGTTTGCTGATCAATGAGTCGAGCGCATCGATTTGTTTCCAGATGTTCTGGCCGACTGGGTCGGTGGTGTCTTTGCCGATGCCGGCTTTGGTCAGCGCGTCTTTCAGATCGCTGATTGACGTTTGGGTGGCGTTCAGTGGGGCCGAAGTGTGTTGGTGATGGTGTCGACGGAGTTCTGCGCGCTGTTGAAGGAACCGGTGATGCTGCCGGCGGCGTTGTTGACGTGAACGGCCAGTCCGGAGAGTTGTGCTGAACTGCTGTCGAGCGCGCCGACCAGTGTGGTGGAGAAGGCTTGTGACCCGGCCTGTGTTTCCGCCAACAGTGTGCCGGACTGGCGGGAGGCATTCTGCGCGGCCGCGACGGTCTGCTTGAGTGAGGCGGTGGTCTGTTTGGCGTCGGCGAGAATCGTGTCTGATTGGGCCAGCGTGTCCTGTAAGTCGGTGAGTGAATCCTGAACGGTGTTCAGCGTGGACATCACCGTATTGAGATCATCGATCGTATCGTGCTGGACTTTGCCGGTGACTTGGTCGAGATCGTCTCCCGCTTCGGAAACGGCCGAGGCAACGGTGGTGGCTACCGTGGTGACGAAGGCGGAGTTGATCTGCTCATCGATGGTGGTGGCGCCGGTGTCGGTGATTTTCGGCGCGATCGCGTTCTTCTTCTCGTTGACGTAATACTTGATTTTCGGCTGTTTGGAGGTTCCGGTCACCGATTCGACCAAGCTGGCGCTGAAATCCTTGGGCAGCACGATGGCTGCATAGTATCCGCCGGTCTCCACGCCGTGGACGGCCTGTTCCTCATTGTCTACGAAGCGCCAGCCGAGTTCGTCGTTCTGCTTGAGTTTCTTGACGACCTGCCGGCCCGCATCGAGATGGCCGACCAGATCGTTGGTGGTGCCTTGGTCTTCATTGGCTACGGCCACTTGCAGATTGCCGGTGGCTGAATAGGGATCCCAGTTGGCGAGAATGTTGAACCATGCGTACAGCGAGGCAGCATTGCTACGCCGAGCGTCACCACAACGGCAACGGGATTGCGTAAGATACGTCTGCAATCGCGTAGAAAGACTTGCCAAACTGTCCGCATCCAGTCCCTCTTTTCCGGTTCGTAGTCATTGCGGCCACATGCAGTCTATTCCCACCACTGGTGCGAATACTGCTGGTTTGGCGGGTTTTCTTGCAAAACTGGCCGTTGGTTGTCCGCATAATGGGACTGATATGTGAACGTTTGTTGATGGTGCGACACCGGCGGGATGGTTGTGCAATTTTGCCGGTATCCGGTGATGAAATGTTGAGGTGTTGGACTGAGTCGTCGCAGTGCTGAGACCGAGACGACTCAGTGACGAGCCTATCCGAGGCTATCTCGTTGGTTCTGGTCTCACTGATCCAGACGGAAGCCCTGAGCGGCGGCCTTGTCGAGCAGTGTCTGATGGCTGACATCCTGCCGACTGATCGTGGCGACCTGATCGCTGAAAGCGTCCACCGGACGGTCGGCTTGGCGCAGATCGTAGTACCGGTGAACTTCCTCGTCGAAGGCGGGCAGCTGGTCGAGTACGCCATCGGCGTCAGCCGGGTAGGTGTTCTCGAAGAACTGCATCGTGCGCGGCATGCGCGGCTTGACGGTCGGGTTCTGATCGGGCTTGCCGATGGCCAGACCCAGCACCGGATACGTGTATTCCGGCAGATTCAGCACGTCGATAAGGCCGGGGATGTTGTTGAGCAGAGAGCCGAGAATCACGCAGCCCAGTCCCAGCGAATAGGCGGCGGTCTCCATGGCGTGCAGGGCCAGCACGGCGTCGTTCTGAGCTTGGGTGAAGCGATAGCTGTACTTGAGATGGAATTCGTCGGAAGCGGGATCGATACCCTTGCGTTCGGCGATGCGTGCGTTGCGGTGCTCGTCGATGACGAACACGTACAGCAACGGCGCGGTGGCGATATACGGCTGATGGCCGAATTCGGCGAGCTTGGCTTTGATGGCCGGATCGGTGATGCGGATGGCGGACCAGTCGTTAAGGAACTGGCTGGACGCGGCATGTTGGGCGACGGTTTCGAGCGTGGCGCGGGTATCGTCGTCGATGGCCTCGTCCTTGAACTTACGGATGGAGCGGCGGCCCAGAAGAGCCTCGATTGTTGCGTTGGTAACCATGGCTTTATTGTCGCACGGCAGACGCCGGACGCCACGGTGGATTACCTCACAGTGAAATGCCGATATTGTGTGGCGGAACTGTGCTGGACTGATGGTTCCTGTCGATTGACTGATGGTTCCTTGACGAAATTCCAGCGATGAGTCATCAGTCAGCCAACAGAAACCATCATCAACCGGGGGATTAGCGGCTGGGCTTGCGATGGCGGTGGTCGACGAACGCTTGGAGCCCCGATCCGACAGCTGCGAAACCACTGCGCCGAGTGCGGCCGAAACGGCGGCGAATGCCAGACTCATTGCCAGACTTTGCGGCGCGTCTGCCGCCAGTCCCTTGCGCAGATTGCGTTTGCTTGTGCCCTTGTCCCATATCATCTGGAATGCTTTGCCGGCAACCAAGCCTGCCAGCGCTGGGACTGCGACTTGATGAGCTTGTCGCCCAGAGAATCAGGTCGTTGAGCCGGTCCTCGCGCAGCCTGTTGACCTTCTCGTCGATGCGGTGCAGGCTGTCGACCGCACGGTCGGCGCTGGAGGGGAAGTCGGTGTTCGTTTCGTCGCTCATGACTCTCAGTCTAATAGCATCTCAATCATCTCAGCGCAAAAGATGGGCGTTAATGGTGGAGTCATGAACGAGCGCAGACTAGAGTGGAGGCATGAGCGAACAGAACGTGAACGGCACCGTTGCCGTCGAGAACTCTCGTGGCGGCAACGGATTTTGGTGTTGCTGCGCCACGGCCAGACCGTGTGGAGCGAATCCGGGCAGCATACCGGGCGCACGAACATCCCGTTGACCGCGGTCGGCGAGCAGCAGGCAGCGGATGCCGGAAGGCGCCTGCGCGAAGCTTTCCCCGAAGGATTCAGCCAGGGCTGTGTGTTTTCCAGTCCGCTGAAGCGGGCGTGCCAAACCGCTGAACTGGCCGGTTTTGCGGACCACGGTGTGTTGGACGGCGTCGCTGAATGGGATTATGGCCGAGCGAGGGGCGTACGCGCCAGCAGGTGAGTGAGGCCAGCGGTTTTGAATGGGATGTGTGGCGTGACGGGCCGCGCTCGCTGACGCCCACGCTGGAGGGCGACTGGGTCGAGACCTTGCCTTCGGGCGAACAGGTGCCGGTCCATGCCGGGCCTGGCGAGACGCTGGAAGAAGCGGCGGCACGCGCCAAGAGCGCCATCGACGAGATTACGCCGCTGCTGAAAGACGGCCATAATGTGCTGTTGGTGCTCATGCGCACATCCTGCGCATCCTCACCTCGCAATGGCTGGGCGTGGACCCGCATTTCGCGCGGTTGCTGCGTTTGGATACGGCGCACTACTCGGTGCTCAGCGTCTATAAGGGAGATAACGTCATCGAACGGTGGAACGCCTAGCCCCGGTTGCGCTGTGATTACGCTGGCCTGCCTGCTGCTGCGGGCGGGCCTTTATTGTTTGTGGTGGGAATTGCGGTATGTCGATAAATGATTTGCAAACGATAGCGTCGCCGTGTTGTTTTTTTTTGATGGGCATAAGTGACAATCGATTGCCATGAAAGATATGTTAGCGCTCTCATGATTGCGAACGCTTGCATTGCGATAATGAGGCAAAAATGACTGAATTAATGGGATATTTGTTGACAATGGCCTGAAAATGATGATTTATGACGCGCTGATATTGCTATCGTTTGCAAAAAGAAGCAAACCGTTGCACAATAGTGCATGTCGATAGTCGTAAAGGTGCGTGCTAGCGTACCTGTCCTGACCGGGGATGGCCGGGTCGACGATGAAAGAGAAAGGTCGATG
>ENA-OQDD01000798-OQDD01000798.1-human-gut-metagenome-genome-assembly--contig:-NODE-798-length-11756-cov-2.215668_pt1 | contig 11756 bp, 16 predicted proteins | sample MGYA00242507_ERZ504598 | MGnify/ENA primary metagenome ERZ504598 (study PRJEB26092, sample SAMD00036318) | human gut metagenome | host: Homo sapiens | study: EMG produced TPA metagenomics assembly of... | reverse complement strand
TTGCAATATTCTGATAAGCTATGACAAGACTGAACGAAAGTAAGCGCACGCAGCAAGCTCAGTCCGAAAATTGTTTTAAAATCTTTATACCCTATGTGAAAATCACATTTGGTAAGAAAAGCAAAACAAGCAAGACAACTGTAGCAACTCCCCAACGATAAGTCAGCACTTCGAAAGAAGAATATCCAATAGCCAACAAGCTTATGGAAAAAAACGGTGCCAATCCGAAAGTCGCAGAAGACACTGCTGCATATAAAATACCTTTTATCCGATTCATGTCCTTTTCAAGTAAAGCGGATACAAAGATAGACAATAATACATAATAAAAAAACAGGTTGCCTTTGTAAAGGCAACCTGTGATATCTTACTTTATGATTTCCAACTTCTTAAAGCATTTAGTCAGTTTATCCACAGCATAGTCAACTTGTTCCTTTGTATGAGTAGCCATCAAAGCAACACGCACCAAAGTATCTTGTGGTGCACAAGCCGGTGGAATAACAGGATTAATAAATATACCCTCGTCAAATGCCAGTTTAGTCACTTCGAATGTCTTATCCGTATCACGAACATAAAGTGGAATAATCGGACTTTCAGTATCACCGATTTCAAAACCGGCCTGACGGAAACAATCCAAAGCATAATTTGTAATCTTCCACAAATTCTCACGACGTTCGGGCTCACTCTTGAGGATATGAAGTGCAGCACGTGCAGCAGCTGTTGCAGCAGGAGTATTACTTGCAGAGAATATATATGAACGTGAGTTGTGACGCAACCAGTTGATTGTATCTTTATCCGCAGCAACAAAACCACCGATAGAAGCCAGTGACTTTGAGAATGTACCCATAATAACATCTACCTGATCTGTCAGTCCGAAGTGATCACAGACACCTCGCCCGTCACGACCGAACACACCCAAGCCGTGTGCTTCATCCACCATGATACTTGCATTGTATTTGTCTTTCAAACGAACAATCTCAGGCAAGTTAGCCAAATCACCTTCCATAGAGAAAACCCCGTCCACCACAATCAGTTTCACAGATTCCGGTTTACACTTCTGAAGTTCTTTCTCAAGGGCTTCCATATCATTGTGCTTGTATTTCAACTGGGTGGAGAAAGAAAGGCGACGTCCGTCTACGATGGAAGCATGGTCACGGTCATCACAGATAATGTAGTCATTGCGGTCTGTCAGGCAAGATACCACACCCTCATTTACAGTAAAACCGGTAGAATAAACCAATGCATCATCTTTCCCTACGAATTCCGCCAATTCCTTTTCTAACTGAACGTGCAGGTCAAGCGTACCATTCAAGAAGCGTGAACCTGCACAACCTGTACCATATTTACGGGTTGCAGCAACAGCTGCTTCAATAATCCGTTCATCGTAGGTTAACCCCATATATGAGTTGGAGCCAAACATCAGCACCTTTTTACCATCCATGATAACCTCTGTATCCTGATGGCTGTCTATCTCACGAAAATAAGGGTAAACGCCTCTTTCCATGTATAGTTGAGGCAATCTGAATTTACTTAACTTGTCTTGTAATAATCCCATATCCTATTGTATATGTAAGCCTCGTCGGCCTACTTTAAAATAATGTATATAAACTCACTAATACATTCTGTTTTCAAGGTGTTCCCGTCAAAACAGGCTGCAAAGATAGTAAATTCTACAACCGATTGTACTTTTTTCAAAAAAAATATTTAGGGGCATCAAAACTTTTAGGATTTAGGGCAGTTATAAACAAAAATGTATTACTTTTGCGTTTAATAAAGAGCTAAACTACCAAAGTAAAAGTATGACCACGAAAAAGAAAATTGTATTTGTCGTTAATCCTATCTCGGGGACACAGGGGAAAAGAGCCATATTAAAATGGATTGACGAACGTATAAACCGTACACTTTATGATTATACGATTGTCAAAACACAATATGCCGGCCATGCTGAAAAGATTGCGGCTACAGCTGCCAAAGAGAAAGTAGATATAGTAGTGGCTATTGGAGGAGATGGAACTATAAACGAAATAGGACGTGCATTGATACATACGGATACGGCATTAGGCATTATACCTTGCGGATCGGGAAACGGACTGGCACGGCATTTACAAATTCCTTTGGAACCCAAGGCTGCTATTGACATTATAACGAAAGTTCTGTTGCCTGTATTGATTACGGAAAAATAAACAATATACCCTTTTTCTGCACATGCGGAGTAGGTTTTGACGCGTTTGTCAGCTTAAAGTTTGCTGATTCAGGTAAACGCGGACTACTAACCTATCTGGAAAATACCTTGCATGAAAGTCTGAGTTACAAACCTGAAACTTATGAAATAGAAAATGAAGAAGGAACGGTAAAATACAAAGCTTTCCTGATAGCCTGCGGCAATGCCTCCCAATATGGGAACAACGCATATATTGCTCCACAGGCCTCGTTAACCGATGGGTTGATGGATGTCACAATATTAGAGCCGTTCACAGTGCTGGATGTTCCTTCTTTATCTTTTCAACTTTTCAACAAAACCATAGACCAAAACAGCCGGATCAAGACATTCCGTACTAAAAAGATTAAAATACATCGTTCAAAACCCGGAGTTATGCATTATGACGGAGATCCGATCATGGGAGGAAAAGATATTGAGGTAGAATTGATTCCACACGGACTCAACATCATTGTTTCTGATAAAAAAAAGAGAACGAACCTTTTAGTCTCTTACAGCAAATATCCGAAATATTCAGTGGTATGAAACCTAAAGCTGAAACTTTTGCTTTCCGGCACAGCCATTTATTTGAACTTAACAAAAGTTTATTGCGTCGTCTATCCAAAAAACAATAAAAAATATCTTTTTTCTGAACATCAGTAAAGACTCTGCAAATAAAAACAGTTTCTTTATGATGTTCAGAATAATCCGCTCTCTACATGTTCAGATAGAATTCTTTAGTCAAGGCTATATATCTTCACTATACACATGACGTGATAATTCGATGGTCAAATCGTCTATAACACACTTATCCACAGAGAATTTGAAAGCAAGCAGCACCCGTTTGGGCTCCGATCCAGGTTTTGTATGAATGAAAGTCTGATGTGAGAGATGTAATCCGTAACGAGTGGCAGCCATCAAAAAAGATTCTTTACCATCAGCAGGAATAATCACAGAAAAAAACGCCTTCGGGATGAAGCAAACGGGCTGCAGATCCTGCTAATTTGTCAAAATCAAGAAAATCTGTATGCCGGGCGATATTACGCTGTTTCCCTGGGCATTTCAATGAATCGGTAAAATAAGGAGGATTGGAAACAATGACATCAAAGAGTGTTTCCGATGTAAAATGACAAATATCCTGCAACTCCACTTCTATCCTATCCTGCCACGGAGATGCCGCCACATTTCCACGAGCCTGTTCCACAGCATCCGCATCTATATCAACCGCTCTTATCCGGGCATTGCACCGCTGTGCCATCATCAAAGAAATCAATCCGGTTCCAGTACCAATATCTAAAATATTACGGGCGGAAACCACATCGGCCCAAGCTCCCAATAAAACTCCGTCCGTACCAACCTTCATGGCACATCTATCATGATAAACAGTAAATTGCTTAAAAGAAAAATAAGGATTTGGCATACTATATTTATTAAATTAGCTGTCAAAAATAGGAAATCCATTTAATTACTCCAATTATTAGGAAATATTTGATTTTTAAAACTCAATTAGTTCCCATGAATTTTCCTTATTCGACAAGGAATGATTAACTTTGTCCCCGTTTTGGGCATTGGGCTCAATTTAACACAAGAGGAATAAATTATGAAGAGGAATAAGAAAGAGGATATTTTGTTGAATACTGATAACGATGACATCTCTATGTTAGCTGAAATCCAAACGGATCCGGATGAAGTAACTGCTATGGAATTTAATAAAGAAATACCTGTTATGCCTTTACGCAACATGGTAATGTTTCCATCTGTAGTAATGCCTGTGACCATTGGACGCCCCAGCACATTGAAATTGATAAATGCTGCATACAAGAAAAAACTTCCCATAGCGGTAGTTTGTCAGATACAGGGAGATATGGACGATCCCGGTTTTAATGATGTGTACCATGTAGGAGTTATCGGGAAGATTCTCCGTGTATTCGAAATGCCAGGTGGAAATACCACAGTAATTATGCAGTCAAACGGGCCCAAAGTACATTTGGACAGTATCACCAAAACGTCTCCATATTTGAAAGGGATGGTGACTCCTATTCCGGAGGCAAATGACCAACTGGAAACGGACGAATTCAAAGCATTGATTGACACCTGCAAGGATTTGACGAGTAAGTTCATAGAGGCTTCCGAGAAGATGAGTCCGGATACGGTTTTTGCAATCAAGAACTTGGACAATCCGGAAATTTTGGTAAATTTCATTTGTGCAAACTTCCCTATTCCGGTAGAAGAAAAGATAAAATTGCTAAAAGCTGGCGATTTGCAAAGCCGCCTGTATATGCTGGTCAAGATCTTAAATCGTGAAGTACAATTGGCTGATATCAAACAAAGCATTCAAATGCGTACACGCGAAGATATTGACCGTCAGCAACGCGAATATTTCTTGCAGCAACAAATTAAAAACATACAGGATGAACTGGGTGCCGGACAGGAAGATGAAATAGATGAACTCCGCCAAAAAGGAAAAACCAAGAAATGGAGTCCGGAAATGGCAGAACTCTTTGAAAAAGAAGTTTCCAAATTGGAAAGGACAAATTCCCAATCACCGGATTTCAATGTGCAACTTACCTATTTGCAAACCCTGTTAGGATTACCTTGGAATGTCTTTACCACTGACAACCTGAATATAAGTAATGCCGAAAAGACATTGAACAAAGACCACTAACGGACTAGAGAAAGTAAAGGAGCGTATCCTTGAACATTTAGCAGTGCTGAAACTAAAAGGTGATATGAAATCACCCATCATCTGCCTTTATGGTCCTCCGGGAGTCGGTAAAACTTCTTTAGGACGTTCCATAGCGGCATCATTGAAACGTAAATATGTACGTATGTCATTGGGTGGTGTGCATGACGAAGCCGAGATCCGTGGCCATCGTAAAACTTATATCGGTGCCATGCCGGGCCGTATCATCAAAAGTTTGATAAAAGCCGAGTCCTCTAATCCGGTTATCATTTGGACGAAATAGACAAACTGGGCAGTGACCACCGCGGAGATCCCAGTTCCGCTATGCTGGAAGTGCTTGACCCCGAACAGAACAACACTTTCCACGATAACTATTTGGATGTAGATTACGACTTGTCTAAAGTAATGTTCATCGCTACGGCAAACAATTTGAGCACCATCCCTCCTGCTCTGCTGGACCGTATGGAGTTGATAGAGGTCAGCGGATATATCACAGAAGAAAAAGTAGAAATAGCCCGCCGGCATCTTGTTCCCAAAGAACTGGAAGCAACGGCATTAAAAAAGAATATGTGAAGTTCTCTAAAGCTGCCTTGGAATGTATTGTAGAAAATTATACTCGTGAAAGCGGGGTGCGCGAACTTGAGAAGAAGATAAACAAGGTAATGCGTAAAATAGCGTTGGAATTTGCACGTGACGGCTATGAAGTGATGCATGAAATAAAACCTGCCGATGTACGCAAATATCTGGGCACGCCAGAATATAGCCGCGACAAATACCAAGGAAATGAATACGCCGGTGTTGTCACAGGGCTGGCGTGGACAGCTGTCGGAGGTGAAATTTTGTTTGTAGAAACCAGTTTAAGCAAAGGAAGAGGCGGTAAACTGACATTGACCGGGAACTTGGGTGACGTAATGAAAGAGTCGGCCATGCTGGCTTTGGAATATCTCAAGGCACATACCAAACTGCTGAATTTACAGGAAGATATCTTTGACAATTGGAATATCCACATCCATGTACCTGAAGGAGCCATCCCTAAAGATGGTCCGTCAGCCGGTATCACCATGGTGACTTCATTGGCATCCGCCCTCACCCAGCGTAAAGTGAAAGCAAATCTGGCAATGACAGGCGAGATCACATTACGTGGAAAAGTCCTGCCCGTAGGCGGTATCAAAGAAAAGATCCTAGCCGCTAAACGCGCCGGAATCAAAGACATCATTTTATGTGAGGAAAACCGCAAGAACATTGAAGAAATTCAGCCGATGTATCTAGAAGGACTGACATTCCATTATGTCACGGATATTAAGGAAGTATTGGCTTTGGCTCTCACCAATGAAAAAGTAAACGATGCCATTGATTTTAATATTACCAATCAAAAACAGAAGAAAGAAATAAATATGACTTTGACTTACAATATACAGACCCCAAATCGAATGCCCGTGCCGGATTGATAACAACTGACCACGGGCAAATAGAAACCCCCATCTTTATGCCTGTAGGCACATTGGGAACGGTGAAGGGCGTGCATTTACATGAGTTGAAAGAGGACATTAAAGCACAGATAATCCTGGGCAACACTTACCACCTGTATTTACGACCGGGACTGGATATAATAGAACGTGCCGGAGGTCTGCATAAATTCAACGGCTTTGACCGTCCTATGCTGACTGACAGTGGTGGTTTTCAGGTATTCTCCTTATCAGGTATCCGCAAAATGAGAGAAGAAGGTGTGGAATTTCGCTCACATATAGACGGTTCGAAACACCTGTTCACTCCTGAACGGGTGATGGACATAGAACGGACTATCGGTGCAGATATCATGATGGCTTTTGACGAATGTACTCCGGGAACCGCAGATTATGAATACGCAAAAAAATCAATGCAGCTTACCCATCGTTGGCTGGACCGTTGCATAAAGCATTTCAACGAAACCGATCCCAAATATGGTTATCAACAGTCATTATTTCCCATAGTACAAGGCTGTGTCTATCCCGACTTACGCAAACAATCAGCGGAATATATTGCCTCCAAGGGAGCTGACGGAAATGCCATCGGTGGCCTGGCCGTAGGTGAGCCAACCGAGAAAATGTACGAAATGATAGAGGTTGTCAATGAAATCTTACCCAAAGACAAGCCCCGCTATCTGATGGGAGTCGGTACACCGGTAAATATACTGGAGGGTATAGAACGCGGTGTAGATATGTTTGATTGTGTAATGCCGACCCGGAACGGACGCAATGGAATGTTATTCACTAAAAACGGCATAATGAACATGCGCAACAAGAAATGGGAGGATGATTATTCTCCTATCGAGGCCGAAGGAGCATCGTATGTAGATACCATGTACAGCCGTGCTTACTTGCGCCATCTGTTCCACGCACAAGAACTGCTGGCCATGCAAATCGCTTCTATCCACAACTTGGCATTCTATCTGTGGCTAGCAGGCGAGGCCCGTAAACACATCATTGCAGGAGATTTCTCTACGTGGAAACCAATGATGGTAAAACGCTTATCTACAAGATTATAAATTACTAGAAATGAAGAATTGGTTCAAGACAAACACAGATTCATCCCCAAAGGATAAAAAATGGTGGAAGCCGAATATCAGTTGGCTGAAACTGGATAAATGGGTGAAAAGACTGGACATATATATCATTAAGAAGTTTCTGGGAACCTACTTTTTCGCTATTGCATTGATTATCTCCATTGCAGTAGTATTTGATGTGAACGAAAATATAGACAGGTTCATCAATAACAAAGCTCCGCTGAAAGCGATTGTATTTGATTATTACATGAACTTCATCCCCTACTTCTCCAATCTGTTCAGCCCCTTGTTTGTCTTTATCGCTGTTATCTTCTTTACTTCCAAGCTGGCAGAAAACTCGGAAATCATTGCCATGTTCTCCACCGGAATGAGTTTTAAACGAATGATGCGGCCCTATATGATTTCGGCCGCAATCATTTCCGTTGTTACTTTCGGACTGGGAGCATACGTCATACCTAAGGGAAATGTAACCCGTTTGGATTTTGAGGACCGTTATAAGAAAAAAAAGAAACAGGAATATGTGCGGAATGTGCAACTGGAAGTAGACAGCGGGGTCATTGCTACATAGAACGTTATGAAAATTATAATAAAACGGGATACCGTTTCTCTTTAGACAAGTTTGATGACAAGAAACTGGTTGCCCACCTTACTGCCCGAAGTGTCACTTATGATACAGCATCTGTACACAAATGGACAATCAAGAACTATATGATACGTGAGATGGAAGGTATGCGTGAGAAAATCACTCGGGGTGACCGTTTGGATACGATCATTAAAATGGAGCCTCAAGATTTTCTGATTATGAAAGGGCAGCAACAAACCATGACAAGCCCTGAACTGAAAGAATATATAGACAAGCAGAAAAGACGTGGGTTCGCCAACATAAAGGAATTTGAAATTGAATATTACCAACGTATAGCCATGTCCTTTGCCGCTTTTATCTTGACAACCATTGGTGTTTCCTTATCATCCAGAAAAATGAAAGGAGGAATGGGACTGCATTTAGGAGTAGGTTAGCACTTAGTTTTTCATACATTTTGTTCCAAACAGTGTCAGCAACCTTTGCTGTCAACGGAAACACCCCTCCTATTATAGCGGTATGGATTCCTAATATACTTTACACATTTATTGCTATCTATTTATACAGAAAAGCTCCTAAATAATCATAGGAGCTTTTCTAGTTTTTGACGCCAATCCTCGCCGTTCTCCGGTTGCATCGTAATAAAGCCCAGTTCTTTACCAATAACAATATTGGCCGCACCGTCATCTACAAATATTGTTTCAGCCGGATTCAGTTTACTATCTTTGATCATATAGTTAAAGATGCCAGGATCCGGCTTGGTGGAACCGGCTTCGTAGGAAGTATAAATCTTGTCAACATAAGCGTCCAATGGCTTTCCCGCAGAAGTAAATGCATTGCTCCTCGCCCATCCCATCACATAAGGATTGGTGTTGCTCAATATATATACCTTGTACTTCTTACGAAGCTCATCAGGTAATCCAATTTATATTGCGGCACGTCCGTAACAAATCCTTTCCACCCATTTTCCACGTCTTGATAAGTCAATTCTTTCCCGCAGATTTTACTCAACTCACAGCGAAAAGTCTCAGCATCTATGTTTCCATTTTCTACTTCCTGAAAAATCCCCTGCTGGTGGTATTTCCCTAATAAACTGTCCGCTTCCCTCACTCCTATCCGCTCAAATGCCTTTACAGCCTGTTCACGATCAAGGCCAATGACAACCCCGCCGAAATCAAACACAATATTCTTAATCTGTTTCATAATCTTTTTATTTATCCGCTGTAAAGGTAGGCATTTGATTGTGAATGGTAAATGATGTAAGTCAATAAAATACCATATAGCAAAAAAACCGCAGATTCCATTGAGAATCCACGGTAATTATTTTTGTTGTATTTTTCTTCCTTTCGGAAATGTTCTCTCAATTCAAATAAGAAGAGAGTTCGGATACGGTGACATCCTTGGCAACGATAACACCATTTTCATCTAACAAAAAGTTCTTAAAGCCTCTTTTCAAGCGATAAGTCTGATATAGATCCGATGAAACACCAGCCAATTCCACAAAACAATTAGAAGTTGAAATCTGGTCTTTTTTAATGGTCTCGTTAAATATCGACTTGTATTCATCAAATGAAACGGAAACCATTTCTACATTGTCGGCCTGCGCGACGGCATGATTCAAAGTAGCATTCTGCATCCTTGACAAAGCATCATAGCTGGCCCAAAAACTTAGCAGTACATATTTACCTCTTAAATCCTTCAAGTCAATCAACTGCTTTTCGCCACAGATAGTAAATGTAGGAGCCTTGTCTCCTATGGTCAAGCCTTCTGTCGGCGTGTTTTTCCCTACAAAAGAGAATGAAATCAAGGAACTAATAATTAATACAACAAAAATCCACTTTACATTTTTAATCATGTAATTCGATCTTAGTTAATACTATCCGAGACTGCCCTTAAACAGTGATTTCCACCCGGAACATTATCTTTAGTACTGATAATCAATACCATTTAAATTGGAAATCTGCGGCAAAGGTAAGGAGTTTTGAAATTAACTCCAAGATTTTTTCTCAAAAAAATATGTTATATAGCATAAAATCGTCCTTTTCATCGAGAAAAAAGAATGCAGAAAATATAGCTGATAAGGATTTATTTACGTACTTTTGCAATCTGTAAATAGCAACCACAAAGTATGAATAATAATACTGAACTTATTTTAATCAGAATTACCGGTCTTGACCGGCCGGGATTAACCGCTTCCATTACGGAAATTTTGTCAAAATATGATGTTACCATTTTGGATATTGGCCAGGCGATATTCATAGCACCCTGTCATTAGGCATTTTATTCAAAAGCCAGGAAAAAGATTCAGGGAATATCATGAAAGAGTTGCTATTTAAAGCTTCCGCATTAGGCATCAATATCCGTTTCTATCCCGTTACTGTGGAAGAATATGAGGAATGGGTAAACATGCAAGGCAAGAACCGGTACATCCTGACTTTACTGGGACGCAAGCTGACAGCCAAACAAATCGCGGCAGTCACAGGAATATTGGCGGAACAAGGTTTGAATATTGATGCTATCAAACGTCTTACAGGGCGTATTCCATTGGATGAACGAAAAGCGAATGTACGGGCTTGTATCGAATTCTCCGTCCGTGGCACCCCCGCCAAAGGGAAGAGATGCAACAGGCGTTAATGAAACTGAGCAGTGACCTGGAAATGGACTTTTCTTTCCAGCTGGACAATATGTACCGGCGTATGCGACGCTTGATTTGTTTTGATATGGATTCCACATTGATACAGACAGAGTGTATAGATGAATTAGCCGAACGCGCCGGTGTGGGTGACCAAGTACGAGAAATCACAGAACGCGCCATGCGTGGAGAAATTGATTTCATAGAAAGCTTCACAGAACGGGTGGCTTTGCTGAAAGGACTGGATGAAAGCGTAATGAAAGAAATCGCAGAAAACCTTCCCATCACCGAAGGTGTGGAACGTCTGATGTTCGTGTTGAAAAGATATGGTTACAAAATAGCCATCCTATCCGGTGGATTCACCTATTTCGGCAATTATCTGAAAGATAAATTCGGCATAGATTACGTATATGCCAATGAACTGGAAATAGTAAATGGCAAATTAACCGGAAGATATCTGGGAGATGTAGTTGACGGAAAACGTAAAGCCGAACTGCTGAAACTGATCGCTCAAGTAGAACGTGTGGACATAGCACAAACTATTGCTGTAGGAGACGGAGCGAATGACTTGCCCATGTTGTCCGAAGCCGGTTTGGGTATAGCATTCCATGCAAAACCCAAAGTAGTGGCTAACGCACAACAGTCCATTAATACGATCGGATTGGACGGCGTCCTCTATTTCCTGGGCTTCAAGGACTCTTACCTGGAAGAACGCGGCAAACTCTAAAGAAAGAAGTAACTATATATATGAAATTTTCAGAACTAAATTTAGAAGAAGGGGTGCTTCAGGCATTAGATGCCATGAGATTTGAAGAATGCACTCCTGTACAAGAACATACCATACCGGTCATTCTTGAAGGAAAAGATTTGATCGGAGTGGCACAGACCGGAACCGGCAAGACTGCCGCATACCTTTTGCCCGTTCTTAATCAATTAAGCAAAGGCGGATATCCGGAAGATGCCATCAATTGTGTGATCATGTCACCCACACGCGAATTAGCGCAACAGATAGACCAGCAAATGGAAGGTTTCTCTTATTTTCTACCGGCATCCAGCGTGGCTGTTTACGGAGGAAACGATGGTGTGCGCTTCGAGCAAAGAAAAGGAAATGGTTTAATCTTTGGG
>ENA-OQDD01000795-OQDD01000795.1-human-gut-metagenome-genome-assembly--contig:-NODE-795-length-11765-cov-1.912872_pt1 | contig 11765 bp, 14 predicted proteins | sample MGYA00242507_ERZ504598 | MGnify/ENA primary metagenome ERZ504598 (study PRJEB26092, sample SAMD00036318) | human gut metagenome | host: Homo sapiens | study: EMG produced TPA metagenomics assembly of... | reverse complement strand
CAAGTATGCTTGGTTCAATTATATGCTGTTGGCATTGTTCACCGAGATATTCGCCATCGGCGTGAAGATAAAGGAAGAGCAGGATTTAACGGTTTAATGTGGGGGGAGGATTATGAAAAAGATAAGTATATTGGGTATCCTGGCTATATTGGTCATTGTTGCAGAGTTTGCCTATGCGATGATAGCAGGCTGGGATAATGTGAAGAGTGGCTTTCTTGATGGTTACAACAGCGTGAGAGTGCATTCGGGAACTCCGCAGCCGGAGTATTCCGGGGCATTCGATAAGGTGTGTGTAGAGGTGAAGCCTTTGGAAACGGTGCAGGTTGATTCTTTGACCAACCGCTTTGTCAATAAGCAGGTGCCTTATCAGGTAGAGAGTATAAAGACTGTTTTTGTTCCCACTATCTGGAGCTCTATCGTTAACTTCTTTGCCATGTTTGCCGTCATTCCTTTCTTTGTAGGAATCTATTGCCTGATACGCTTGTTGGTATCCATTTCAAAGCGTGAAGTGTTTACGGCGGATAATGTAGCCCGGCTGCGTTTCTTTACTTATTCGTGTGTTACGCTTTATAGTTTGATGGCTTTGCACAGTTGGCTGAATCATATTGAAGCAGTGAAGCAGGTGGCCCTGTCGGGTTATGAAGTGGTTGCATCGTGTGAAACGGATTTTACATCCATGGTTATCATTATCCTTTTCACGGAGATATTTGCCGCCGGGGTGAAGATAAAGGAAGAGCAGGATTTGACCATTTAAATGAAGGGAGGAGCGCGATATGAAGAAAAGTGTGAAATATGGTTTGTATTTCGTTGCCGGACTTGTGGCGGTTTTATTGTTGGCAAGTATTGTCTATTTTCTCCTCTTGTTTCCGGCTTTTGACGGGAAGTGGAAAGTCTATATTGTAATGCCGTGGATGTATCTGTGCATATATGGTTATTACCGGTTGACGAAACGGTACACTGACTGGTGGTGTGAGTGGGAAAAGAATAATTGATAAATAGAACACAATTATATGATTATAGTAAACCTTGACATAATGATGGCCCGGAGAAAGATATCTTTGGGCGAACTGGCGGAGAAGATTGATATTACGCCTGCCAATCTCTCTATTCTCAAAACCGGAAAGGCTAAGGCCATCCGTTTCTCTACACTGGAAGCAATCTGCAAGGAACTCGATTGCCAGCCGGGGGATATACTGGAGTTTAAGGAAGACGCTTGACTGCAAAGTTTTGCAAACCTGCTGCAGTGACACTGCAGACGTGTTGCAGTGACACTGCAAAAAGCGTGCAGAACTTTGCAGTAGGGAGCCTATGATTCACAAGTAGTTATGTTTTCCCTCAAAGGGGCATAGAATCCCTTTTTATCCCTTATTGCCTTTCGCTTTGAAGGCCAGCGCATACATTCGCATCTGCTTTACCATGGACAGCAGTCCGTTGCTACGGGTGGGCGACAAGTGTTCCTTCAGTCCTATTTTATCAATGAAATAGAGGTCCGCGTTCAGTATCTCATCCGGCGTGTGCCGGAGAGTACTTTGATAAGCAGTGAAATGATTCCTTTCACAATCAGTGCGTCGCTTTCGGCCTGGAAAATAATTTTTCCGTCCACTTCGTCTGCCTGCAGCCATACGCGGCTCTGGCAACCTTCAATCAGGTTTTGTTCCGTCTTGTATTTTTCGTCGAGCGGTTCCTGCTCGTTTCCTAAATCAATAAGAAGTTGGTACCGGTCCATCCAATCGTCGAAATCATTGAATTCGGCAATTACTTCATCTTGTACTTCGTTGATACTTATCATGGGATTTACTATTTTACTATTTACGATTTACTATTTGATGGTCTATTTCTCATTGTAGATGACTTCCAGCAAGGTCTGTCCCACGGCGTTGAGAGTGCCTTATCGATGATGTCCATGGTGTCGTCTATCGTGTGCCAGAAGTCACCGAAGCCGGTGTCGCAGTTCGGGTCATAGTTGATGATGTCCACGCAGGGAATCTGCCGCAGGTTGTATACATACATATGGTCGTCCGTCACTTCGGTGCCTTTTTCTTTGGGGAAGAAGTTGCCGAAGCCCAGGCGGTGGGCTGTGTTCCATATCTTGTTCACGTACTTACCGGCGGTTCTTTGAGAGAACTGTTCCTTGTAGAAGGTGGCGTTCTTTCCGCCCACCATGTCGAGCAGGATGCCGTAGCGGGCATTATAACCGTCTACATGGGGTACTCGTCCCCAATATTGCGAGCCCAGGCACCAAGTGTCGTTCTTGTATGCACCTTGATAGAAGTAGGGGATGCCATAGTCTTCGGCGTCAAAGAAGATGATGTCGATGCCTATGGCTGGAGCCTGCTGCTGTAGTTGGCGGGCCACTTCGAGCAATACGCCCACACCGCTGGCTCCATCGTTCACACCCAGGATAGGGCTGTGATGCTTCGTCTTGTCGGCATCCTGGTCGGCATAAGGACGGCTGTCCCAATGGGCACAGAGCAGTACACGCCTTTTGCTTTCCGGATTATAGGCGCCGATAACATTGCGCGCTTTCAGGATGGTGTTGTCGTAAGCCACCAGGTCGGCATGCTGGTTGTATACTTTGGCGCCGAATTCTTCCAGCTTCTTGGCAAGGAATTCTCCGCAGGCTTTGTGGGCGGCGGTGTTGGGCACGCGCGGACCAAATCCGCTTGGGTCTGTATGTATTGATATGCACTGTCTGCACTGAACTGAGGCACTTGGACAGTCGCTTTGGTCGCATCGCCCTCACTGTCATTATCGGCTGCAGACTTGCTGCTGTTGTTGCTGCATGCCACTATCGCTACAATCAGCAACAGCAGCAACGGGATGAATGTATAATTCCGTTTCATTCTCTTTCTGTATTAAAACTTAGTTTCACTTCTTTCTTTCCAACTTTCAGTGTTACCGCAGCGCCGTTTATCAGCGGTACATTCATGCTGACATGTCCGACGGGAAAATCGAAACATATCGGGTAATCGTATTCCTTCACCAAATCGGCCAATGCGCCATATAGGTCTTTTCCCAGGGACTTGTTCTCCTCGTATTCGGTGAATTGTCCGATGATGAGGCCGGAAAGCTTGTCGAGGACACCTCCCAGTTTGAGATTGTACATCATGCGTTCCACCGCATGTGGGCGTTCTCCCACATCTTCGATGAAGAGGATGGTGCCTTCGGCGGGAATATCGTAAGGAGTACCACGCAGCCCGTAGAACACAGACAAATTGCCGCCGCGCAACACGCCTTTTCCCTCTCCCTTATGATTTAGTTTGTGCCCCGGGCAGACATAACTGAATGCTTCGGTTCCTCCCAATGCCTGCCCGAATAGTATATCCTTCAGTGCTTGTGTGCAGAAGTCGTCTTCCGGTTCTACTGTGAGATGGCGCGCATGGGGGCGTGCAACGACGCGAAGCCATTCTGCTGGAACAGATTATGGAGGGCGGTGATGTCACTGAATCCGATGAGCCATTTGGGATGCTGCCTGAACTTGGTAAAATCCTGTTTGCCTATCAGATGCACGGCTCCGTAACCGCCCCGACTACAGAATATGACTTTGGCTTCTTCATCGTCCATGGCTTCCTGCAGGTCCTCGAGCGTTGCCGGATATTTCCTGCATACGTTCCGTTGGAACTCCCCGCGTGCTTTGCGAATACGACTTCCAGCCCCCAGGACTTCAAACGTTTGTAGGCGCCTTTCAGGAAAGATTTGTCAATCTTGCTGGAAGGGGAGAGAACAATGACACGATCACCTTCCTGCAGATACGGAGGGAAAATAAGACTACCCATATTATATTATCAATCTATTTTGGGCAAAAGTACACAATTCACCACAGATATCACAGATTAACACGGATTTTTAACAGAAGAGAGGGAGGTTATATATGATATATAATCAACAGAGTAATTCAAATTCTGTTCAAATCCGTGTCAATCTGTGTAATCTGTGGTGAACATATCAAAATGATATTAAACATATAAAATTTCAACGGGGCAAATGCTGTATTTCTCGACATTTTTTTAGATATTTGCTAAAATCTAACGTTATGGAACCGATACGGAACTTTGCCCAGTTAACAGCCCACCTGAAAACCTTGAATAAGAGGAAACGTATTGCGGTAGTCTGTGCCAATGACCCTAATACAGAATATGCCATATCCCGTGCCTTGGAGGAGGGATTGCGGAATTTCTGATGATTGGCGATTCTGCCATATTGGAAAAATATCCCACTTTGAAGAAATATCCTCAATATGTCAGTACCTTGCATATAGAAGATTCCGATGAGGCTGCACGTGAGGCGGTGCGTATCGTACGCGAGGTGGAGCGGACATCCTGATGAAAGGCATCATCAATACCGACAATTTGCTACGTGCCATTCTGGACAAGGAACATGGTTTGTTGCCTAAAGGAAAGATTCTGACCCATCTGGCCGTGATGCAAATACCTACTTACGATAAACTGCTCTTTTTCTCCGATGCTGCGGTCATTCCCCGCCCGACGCTGCAACAGCGCATTGAAATGATTTGGTATGCCATCCATACTTGCCGCTATTTCGGGATAGAGCAGCCACGTATCGCGCTGATTCATTGCACGGAGAAGGTAAGCGCCAAATTCCCCCATTCATTGGACTATGTGAATATTGTGGAACTGGCGGAAGCCGGAGAGTTCGGCAATGTCATCATCGACGGCCCGCTGGATGTGAAGACCTCTTGTGAGAAGACGAGCGGTAACATCAAAGGCATTGTATCACCGATTGACGGGGAGGCGGATGTGTTGATATTCCCAAACATCGAATCGGGCAATGCTTTTTATAAGGCTGTATCTCTGTTTTCTCATGCCGATATGGCCGGGTTGCTGCAAGGACCCTCATGTCCGGTGGTATTACCGTCGCGTAGCGATTCCGGTTTGTCCAAATATTACAGCATTGCCATGGCTTGCCTGACCAGTGGGGTGAAAGAGCCTTGATTGTAATTAGTAATTTGTAGTTCGTAATTTGTAAATCGTAATCAATGAAAATACTGGCAGTAAATCCCGGTTCCACCTCGACAAAAATTGCTGTCTATGAGGATGAAACTCCCCGTCTGGTACTCAACATCCGGCATTCGGTGGAGGAGCTTTCCCAATTTCCCCGCATCATCGACCAGTTCGAATTCCGCAAGCACTTGGTGCTGGAAGCGCTGGAGCCAATGACATTCCCTTTAAGTTCGATGCCATCGTCGGCCGTGGGGGATTGTTGAAACCCATTCCTGGCGGTGTGTATGCCGTGAACGATGCCATGTTGGACGATATGCTCCACGCCATGCGTACCCACGCCTGCAACTTAGGTTGTCTGATAGCCCACGAACTTGCCGTCATGCTGCCCGGCTGCCCCTCTTTCATAGCCGATCCCGGTGTGGTGGACGAGCTGGACGATGTGGCACGCATCACCGGTTCGCCTCTGATGCCCAGCATCACCATCTGGCACGCCTTGAACCAGCGAGCCATCGCCCGGCGCTATGCTGCCGAGCGTAGTGCCCTGCAGCCCGAAGCTCCCGTGCATTACGAAGACCTCAATCTGATTGTCTGTCACTTGGGTGGAGGCGTTTCCGTAGGAGTCCGACCGCCACGGCCGTGCGGTGGACGTGCCCAATGCCCTCGACGGTTTCGGCCCTTTTTCGCCCGAACGTGCAGGCACCCTGCCCGCCGGGCAACTGATAGACCTTTGCCACTCGGGGCGTTACACTACCGAAGAACTGAAGAAACGTATTTCCGGCAAGGCGGGACTTGCCGCCCATTTGGGTACTACCGACATTCCCGCCATAGAAAGGCGCATCGCTGAGGGAGACACCCATGCCGCTTTGGTGCTTGATGCCATGATTTACCGCATTGCCAAGGAGATAGGCGGTGCTGCTGTTGTGCTTTATGGCAAGGTGGACGCCATTCTGCTTACGGGAGGTATGGCACATTCCGAGTACATCACTTCGCGGTTGCAGGAGCGCGTGTCTTTCCTTGCTCCCGTCCACGTCTATCCCGGAGAAGACGAATTGGAAGCATTGGTAATGAATGCGCTGGGAGCTTTGCGTGGAGAGCTTCCGGTGCAGGTTTACCGATAATAATCATATCGCTTTTGTTCTTCATGAAAGTGTCATAACTCACCACAGATTACACAGATTCACACAGATAAATATGTCAGATATCAATAAACTAAAAAAATCTGCGTGATCTGTGTAATCTGTGGTGAGTTATGACATATATGGAATCCCGGTTTACTTACCGTAATCGTCGTACATCATCAACAGATGTGAGGAGCTCCAGCTGAAATGGGGAGCTTTCAGGCGTTCGCCGGTATGGGTTCCGTAGTTCTCGTGGATGGGAGCACCCTCTTTCAGCCCACTCAGGCGGTCGAAGACTTGCAGCGTATATTCATCTGCCAGCTGGTTGTAGCCGTAGTTGCGCAGTCCACGGATGGCAAAGTAGGTCTGGTCCAGCCAGATGGGGCCACGCCAGTAGCCGCGCGGATTGTATTTGGGATTGTCGGCGGCAATGGTCGGGAAGGGGATATACGTGGAGAACTTTGCCGTATCTTGAAGCATGGGCAGCATGCTGTCCACTTGCGCTTGTGTGGCAATCCGGGTCCACAACGGAGTGTAGGCTTCGCAGCCCGGCTCTTCGATGAATGAACCGTCCTTCAGACGGCGGTCGCAGAAGAAGTTGATGTTCTTGTCAAAGAAATAGTCGGCTACCTGTCTACTGTAGTCCGGTGCGTCGAAAGGTATCTTCAGCAGGCTGGAGAACTTCTTCAGCAGTTTGCATTCCAGTGCCAGATAAGCGTTCAAGTCCACACTCTCCTGATTCATACTCCAGGCATCCTCGTAGCCTTCGTTTTTCAGCATCACGGCGCCGTCAAAACGGATGGCGTTGTCCATACCGCTTTCCCAGGCGGCAGCTTCCAGTGTTCCGTCGGTAGCACCGTATTCGCACATGCCATTGCGGTTGTGGTCGCGCTTTTCGTACCACCATTTATAATAGGAGAGTAGTTGCGGATACATCTCGGCAACGAAGGCGGTGTCACCCGTATGGGTAAATATTTCATCGACAGCCCAGCATACCAAGGGAGGTTTGCTGTCACGGGCATTGTTCTCGGAGGGTCAGTGTAGATACAGTCGATAATCATGCCGTCCGGTTGCTGGTAGTCGAACATGGCGCGGATGTTGTTCTTGGCCAGTTCGGGGTCGAACTTGGCGGTTCCGGCACTGAAGCGCCAACTGTCCCATGCCCAGAAGCCGACGAAATAACCTACGGCATGGCTCGGGATGATGCCTTCGTGAAGCAATCCGCCGCGGTGTGTCCGCCAATTGGAGATGAGCGTGGTGACGGCTTTCACGGCGATACGGTCGTATTCGGGCTTCATGTCCTTGCGCAGTATCTTGGTGAGGTAACCTTCCCAACGTTCGGCATTGGCTTGCAGGGCGGGGGTGGGATTATTGAGCAAGCCCGGCAGGTTTTGCAGGCCGGCAGTCATCTCTTTTTCGGAAGTGAAGAAAGAGATGGCTACGTTGACGGGGTAGCGCGGAGAGCGGACGAGGGCTGTATAGTTATTGTCGGTCTTGGCCAGCTCTACATTAGGAGTAAAGGTCACGGTTACGGTTTCGCCACTGGGATGACGGGCGATGACGGAGTTCTGTTCTACGCTGACGGTGATGTCTTTGCCCCATTGGCTACCGGAGAGCAGCAGGTCTTCAGCCGTATCGGCTTCGATGCGCAGCAAGGCGGTCGAGGCACTTGTGAAGTTGAGCCGTTGCGTGATGCTCCCGTGGGTGGAATGTGCCGACATATAGAGCTCGCCGGGGTAATAGCAAGTGGAATCCGGAACAAAAATCTCTTGTGTATCTTTGGCAAAGCTTACGACGGCGGCTGACTGTGCCATCCACTGGCGGCGGAACATATCGAGCTGAAGGGCCGCAGAAGCCGTTTGACCATTGTTGCCGTTCGGGCAGCGTGAAGCCCATCCACGAGCCGGCGTCGGTGAACCAACCATAGCAGCGGTGCAGGGTGTCGGGAGTGTAGGAGATGTCCAGTATCTCGGCGAAGGCATACCGTTTCTCCGTAGTGCTTTTCATGCCGGGGGTGCAGGCTGCGATCCTGCGGCCAACAATGTGAAGCAGAGTATGCGTATAAATTGTATTTCATATGAATGAGGTATTTAACGGTTATTTGTGCGCTTGTTCCGCTGCATCATCCTCCGGTGCGAGAGGGGCGAGCGTGAAGCTGTATTTCCATTCGTGCGGAGTGATGGTGTACTCGGGATGAACTTGTGCTCCCCAGGTATTGTCACCGCCTACGCCCATCTGCTTGTGGTCGATGTTGAGCCATACCATATCTTTCTTCTGGATGCTTCCACCGTGGCGGCGCTCCATCTGTGAGGGACGGTATTCAATGTCTTCCATCGGGAAGTTCCAAGCGCTTACGCTCAACGGTTCTTCGCCCACTACCAGCAGGCCTTCGCCGGTTGCATTACGTAGGGCCACCCAGCGTACGTCACAATGATTGGCCGTCTCTTGGGCTCGTACATACGGATGGTACTGTTCCCAGACTGTTGCGTTGTATAGGCCTATCAAGGCTCCCGTCTTGCGGTCGGCATACGTCTCTTGCGGACCACGGCCCAGCCAGGTCATCATTTCATATTCGGCAGGGAGTATCATGCGCATGCCCAGACGAGGCATCTCGCTCAATGGCTTCTTGCCGGGGGTGAAGTGCATGGTTACCTGAACCTTGCCGTCGGGAGTGATTTTGTAGAGAGTCTGCAAATCAGCATCTTGTTCTTCCATGCGGTAGGTCGCAGTGACAGTAGCCGTTTGTCCGGCTTCTGCAACTTCGATGTTCTGCAGTTTGGCATCGCGTCCGGCGTTTCTCCAGGTGCCGCAGCGTATCAGGTGCCCATTTGGAATATCATTATCGGTCAACGGGCGCCAGAAGTTGGGTTGTAGCCCTTCTTTAATCAGATTCTTTCCGGTGTAGTTCAACTCTGTCATTTCACCGTTTCGGGTAGAGAAAGCTACCTGGAAGTTGTTGCCTTTCACGGTCAGTGTTTCGTTTGTTGCGGTCTACGGTCAGCGTTCCTTCCACCGGCTGAACGGTTTTGGCTGACGGTGCAGAAGGCAATTCCCATTGTTCGATGGCAACCTCTGTGTCCTTCGGTACTATGGCGCTTCGTGCTTGGTGAATGCACGCAGTGTGAGGAAATACTCCTTGCCGTCGGCAGGCAGCGCTTTCAGTGGCAATTCTATGTTGGCAGAGTTTCTGGGAGCAATCTTGGGGAAATCCATTTCACCGTCCTGAACGGTCTTGCCGTCGCATTCCACTGCCCAGCGGAGGGTATATCCTTCCAATCCGATGAAATCATGCCAGTTGGTGACCTTTATCTTGTTCGGGGTGAAGGCGAGCGGTTCGAAATGGATATATTGCAATACCTTCTTCACTTCGTAGATGTGCGGGTGTGGGGTGCGGTCGGCAGCAATCAAGCCGTTGGCACAGAAGTTGGAGTCGTTGACGACGCCTACAAATCCCATGTCGCCGCCAAAAGCCCAGATGTCGCGCTGGTTCTCGTCCTTGATGGCAAACGTCTGGTCCACCCAGTCCCAAATGAAACCGCCTTGCAGTTGGTCCGTACTTGTAAATCAAGTCCCAGTAGTCCTGGAAGTTTCCTATACTGTTGCCCATGGCATGTGCATACTCGCAAAGAATCATGGGCGTGCGTCGCGCTGGTTCACGTGCTGGCGCAGCCTCCAGATGCGTGCGTACATGGGGCAGTAGATGTCGCTCTTTGAGTTGTAGCCACCGCCTTCGTATTGTACGGGGCGGGTAGGGTCTGTCTTCTTGGTATAGTCATACAGCGTTTCGAAGTGCTTGCCGTAGCCCGATTCGTTGCCCATAGACCAGGTGACGATGGCGGAGTAGTTGCGGTCGCGTGCAATCATGCGGCTCATGCGCTGCATGAAAGGCACCTCCCAGTCGGGATAGTTGGCAAGGGTCTCATCCTTGTGGAACATCATGCCGTGGCTTTCGATGTTGGCTTCGTCTACCATGTAGAGGCCGAACTCCGTGCAAAGCTCATACCAGGCATAGTTGTTCGGGTAGTGGCAGTTGCGCACCCCGTTCAGGTTGAACTGCTTCATCAGTTGGATGTCGTGTATCATGGAAGCTACGCTGACGGTGCGCCCCTTGACGGCTTCGTGCTCGTGGCGGTTCACCCCCTTGAAGAGGACGGCCTGGCCGTTAACCAACTGCATGCCGTTCATCATTTCCACGGTACGGAAGCCGAAAAGATGCGTAAAGGATTCCAGAGGTTTTCCTTGTGCGTCGAAGGTGCTGACTACCAACGTGTAGGTGTTCGGCGTTTCGGCATTCCAGGCGCGTGCATTCGGGAAGACTTGCTGTTGGGTAAACAAGGTGTCCGTGGCAGAGGCTATGGACTTCTTCCGGTCATAGATAACCTTGTCCTTGTCCATTACCTTGACTTCCACCGTTTCTCCGGCTTTAGGCCGATGGAGGAATACGTCCAGCTTTAGTTCGCCATCCTTGTAGTTGTTTATCAGTTCCGCTGTCATCCGGAAGTCCTTGACGCGGCTCTGGGGGCGGGCGTAGAGATAAACACTCCGTTCGATGCCGCTGTATTTCCAGTAGTCCTGGCCTTCCAGGTAGGAACCGTCGCTATAACGGAATACTTTTACAGCCAGTTTATTGTTGCCCTTCTTCAGCAGGTGGGTGATGTTGAAGTGCGACGGTAGGCGGCTGTCTTCTGCATATCCTGCCAATTCGCCGTTTACCCATACATAGTAGGCAGACTCCACCCCTTCGAAATTAAGGAAGATGTCCATGCCTTCCCAGCTAGCCGGGACGGTGAACTCGCGGATATAAGCACCTACGGGATTGTAGTCGGTAGGCACGTAGGGCGGATTGGGGGGAACGGATAACGGGTATCTGTATAGATAGGTGCATCGAAGCCTTGCAGTTCCCAGCTTCCCGGAACTTCAATTTTACTCCACTTGCGGGTACTGAATCCGGGCTTGTGAAAGTCTTTGGGGCAGAGGTCATTGTTCTTTGAAAAAAGAATTTCCAGGTGCCGTCCAGAGTGATACGGCGTTCCGTTGCAGGATTAACGTCGAACCGTACGTCGGCGGGCAAGGCACGTTGTTTCAATGCGTTGGCTTCATTCGTAAACGGGGTGAAGTGGGCGTGCATCGGTTCTCTGTTCATTTCGTTGACTTGCGGGTTCTGCCACGGCTCGTTGTCGGCGAGGGCAGCGGTGCAAAGCAGCGAAGAGAGGAGAAAGGTATAAAGTTTGGTCTTCATGCTATTAATAAGGATGTTTTATATTGAACAAAACAATGTCACTAAGAATGGGACGCTGAAGTCTACTACAAATCCATGGAAAATGGAAACCACTACAAACTGCTGTCCGGCTGTCCGTGTGATGATGGGCAGTGTGGTGTCCATCGTCGTGGCTCCTCCGGCAGAGATGGGGGCAAGGTTTCCGAACCATCGTACCAGCAACGGGGCGGCCAGCAGTGTCAGAATCTCCCGGCTGATATTGGCAAGCAGGGCGATGGTGCCCAGCTCGGCTCCCTTGTATTCGGTAATGAAGATGCTGGAGAGCGAGTAATAGCCGAATCCCGAGCCTACGGCCAGACAGTCCGTTATAGAACGGTGTGTCAGAATCAGACTGACGGCTGCCGAACCTGCCAGTGTTCCCAGTATCGTCATGATGGGCAGGAATACCAGCCGCGGATTGAGTGAACG
>ENA-OQDD01000794-OQDD01000794.1-human-gut-metagenome-genome-assembly--contig:-NODE-794-length-11774-cov-1.821585_pt1 | contig 11774 bp, 16 predicted proteins | sample MGYA00242507_ERZ504598 | MGnify/ENA primary metagenome ERZ504598 (study PRJEB26092, sample SAMD00036318) | human gut metagenome | host: Homo sapiens | study: EMG produced TPA metagenomics assembly of... | reverse complement strand
AGGCCATGTGCCGCGAAGGCGCGAGCGTCATGACCGCGCCGACATGTCAAAGTCACTCGAAGACCCCACGGCCTACGGACTCCACCGTCTGGTCGATGGCAAGGTTGTCGGCATTGCATGCCGGTATGGAACTGGGGCCGATACTACGAGCTTATCGTGCGAAGTCTGCTGCACGGCACCTGGATGAGACCAGTGACGACAGCCAGGTTCGTGCCGTCAACTACTGGTATGGTATGAGCTCGGGCGTCATCGACATTCGCTACGCTCCGGGCCTGCCCTATCAGACGCGTAAGCTTGTTCAGCTGCTCCGCAATGGCATCGTCGAGGGCTCCATCAATCCATTTGGCGGCGAGCTCCATAGCCAAGACGGCGTGGTGCAGATCGAGGGCTTTCCCCCGCTGCCGAGCACGCAAATCTCGAGATGGACTGGCTGGCCGACAACGTGGTGGGCACCATTCCGCAACTCGACGATGAGCCGAAGGTCCGCGCCCTATGAAAATCCTTGCCATAGCCGATACCGAAGAACGATGCCTATGGGAGTGCTTTCGCAAGGAGCGCTTTGAGGGCATCGATTTGATTTTATCCGCAGGAGATCTGGACCCGGATTATCTTGAGTTTTTGGTCACGGTCATCAACAAACCGCTCATCTACGTGCGTGGCAATCACGATGACCGCTATGCGCGTCATGCACCGGGCGGCTGCATTTGTGTCGAAGACACCGTGTACGTGTATCGCGGCGTCCGCATTGCGGGGCTTGGCGGCTCCATGCGCTACCGAGACGGTGCCAACATGTATACCGAGCACGAGATGGCCAAGCGTGTGCGCAAGCTGTCCCGCAAAGTGAGGATGGTCGGCGGCTGCGACATTCTGCTGACCCATGCACCCGCCGCCGGCGTGGGCGATCTGGATGATCTGCCGCATCGAGGATTCGAATGCTTTAACACAGCACTCGAATCCTGGAATCCCGAGTACATGGTGCACGGGCATGTGCACCAATGCTATGGTCGCGACTTTCAACGCGAACGTCAGCACGCATGCGGGGCAACGATCATCAACGCCTGTGGCTATACGCAGTTTGAGCTGGACGAAGCGAGCTACCCCATCCGTGGCTGGCAGGCAGCTTGGCTCAATTCGCAAACCATGCGCCGCGAGCTCAAGCGCCACGAGGCAATCGAGTCCTCTACCGCCAGAACACCCTGGTAACCGCCACAAAGGGGACAGGCACCTTTGTGGCGGTTTTGGCCCGAGATAGCAAGAAACCCGGTCCTGCACGAGGCAGAACCGGGTTTCTTTAGCAATGCTTGCTTTGCTCAGGCAGTAACTAAAAGTTACTCAGCCAGGAAGTCACGCTGGACAGCGGGATCGACCTTGACGCCAGGGCCCATGGTGGAAGACACGGAGATGGACTTGACGTACTTGCCCTTAGCAGAAGAGGCTTGACGCGCAGGATCTCGGTGTACAGGGCAGCGTAGTTCTCGACGAGCTGCTGCTCAGAGAAGGACTTCTTGCCCAGGGCACGTGCAGATGCCGTAACGGTCGGCGCGATACTCAACGCGGCCGGCCTTGAGCTCGGAAACCATCTTGGCAACATCCATGGTCACGGTGCCGAGCTTGGGGTTCGGCATGAGGCCACGGGGACCAAGAATCTTACCGATGCGGCCAACCTTGGCCATCATGTTCGGCGTAGCGATAGCGGCGTCGAAGTTGATCTCGCCCTTTTGAATCTGGGCGACGAGCTCGTCGGAACCGATGATGTCGGCGCCGGCAGCCTCGGCCTCGCGGGCTTCTCGCCCTCGGCGAAGACGGCAACACGAACGGTCTTGCCGGTGCGTGGGGCAGGGAGATGGAACCACGGATGTTCTGGTCAGCCTTACGAGTATCGATGCCCAGACGGAAGTGAGCCTCGACGGTCTCGTCGAACTTGGCGGTGTCGAGCTCCTTGATGAGCTTGGCAGCCTGAAGGGGGTGTAGAGCGTGGCGCGGTCGATCTTCTCGCAGCGGCGTTATAGCTCTTACCATGCTTAGCCATGTGCATTACCTCCTGTGGTTAAACGGGCGTGAGCTCCCACATCGTATCGTGTGCCCTATTGCACACATATAACGGGCGCCCCGGTCGGAGCACCCGTTATTACCTAAAGAAATCGCTACTCAGCATGGTGACGCCCATGGAACGGGCGGTACCGGCGATGATCTTCTTGGCGGCGTCAATGTCGTTGGCATTGAGGTCCGGCATCTTGATCTCGGCGATCTTGGTGAGCTGCTCCTGGGAGAGCTGACCGACCTTGTCAGCCTGGGGCTTAGCGGAACCAGACTTGAGGTTCAGCTCCTTCTTGATGAGGTGAGCCGCCGGCGGGGTCTTGGTGATGAAGGAGAAGGACTTATCCTCGTAGACAGAGATCTCAACGGGGATGATGTCACCCTTCTTGTCCTGCGTCTCGGCGTTAAAGGCCTGGCAGAACTGCATGATGTTCACGCCAGCAGCGCCCAGGGCGGGGCCGACGGGAGGAGCGGGGTTAGCTGCACCAGCAGGAATCTGGAGCTTAATGACGTTGGCAACCTTCTTCTCAGCCATGGTCATTCCTTTCGAATCACGAGTGTGAAGTACTTGCTATATCGTAAGCACGCACGTGTTAGAAGCACTCCTGAGATGAGCAGTCACAGAAGAAGCACGCTCGCGCGAACGGACGAAAACTTAAGCGATGACAGCGACCTGGTTAAAGTCGAGCTCAACCGGCGTCTCGCGGCCAAAGATCATCAGCGTGACCTTAAGCTTGCCTGCTCGGTGTTAACCTCGGAGACCTTGCCATCAAAGTCGGTAAGCGGGCCATCGGTGACGCGGACAGACGTGCCGACCTGAATATCGACCGAAGTGCGCTTGGGCGAATCGCCCTTACCGGGACGACGAGTCATCTTGTTGTACTCGTCGCGGGAAAGCGGAGCGGGCTTGCCGTTGCCGCCCAGGAAACCGGTGACGCCAGGCGTGTTACGAACGCACGTCCAAGCATCGTCATCCATCTCCATGCGGACCAGGACATAACCCGGGAAAATCTTAGAATCCTTGGTCTCGCGCTTGCCACCCTCTTTAATCTCGGTGACGCGCTCCATAGGAATCTCGATATCAAAGATACGGTCCTGCATGCCCATGGTCTCGATGCGATGCTCGAGATCGGACTTAACGCGGTTCTCGTATCCGGAGTAAGTGTGAACGACGTACCAACGCTTAGACATGGTTTAGCCCCTCAATCCAGAGAACAGAGCAAGAGCCTCGCCAAAGCCAGCATCGAGCAGAGCGATGACGACGCGACGACGATCAGAGAAGCGCAAACGACGACAGAGTAGTTCACGAGCTCCTTCTTATCGGGCCACGTGACACGCTTCATCTCGGACTTGACCGAAGCGAAATACTTCTTGGTGCGGGCGAAGAAACCAGGCTTCTCGTTCTTCTTGGACTTCGCAGCCTTCTCGTTCTTCTTGGCAACGGCCTTCTTGGCCTCAACCTTGGAGTTGGCGGCAGCGTTATTGGCAGGTGCCGACTGCTGAGCCTTCTTCTTGTTCTTCTTGTTGGCCATTTGGGTTACCTCCGCGCAATGCGCTTATACATGAGTAAACCGTAAGCCCCCAATTGGGAGCTTACGGAATAATGACTGGCACGCCAGGAAGGACTCGAACCCTCAACACTCGGTTTTGGAGACCGATGCTCTACCAATGAACTACTGGCGTATATGACTAGAGACTAGCGAGTCTCTTTGTGCAGCGTATGGTGACGGCACCAGGGGCAATACTTCTTGATCTCCATACGATCAGGCATGTTCGACTTGTTCTTGGTGGTCGTATAGTTGCGGCGCTTGCACTCAGTGCACGCAAGAGTAACTAGAGTACGCATTTATCCTGAACCTTTCATTTCCGCCCCGTACGGGCACGAGATGGTACTTTATCAGCTCTATGTAAGTGCTGTCAATGAAAACCTCGAATCAATTGGTTCTCGGTGGATCCATTCATATTTGGAACACATCAATGAAGCCATCGAGAGCTAATCGACGGTGCAACCAGGACCATTATTGATCCTCTCGACACCAGCAACGGCTCAATATCCATTGCAGAAAAGAACCCGGCACCCATATAAGTGCCGGGTTCTCTAAGTCAACTATCAGAGAGCTAATTTACTCAATGATCGTGGAGACGATGCCCGAACCGACGGTGTGGCCACCCTCGCGGATAGCGAAGCGCAGGCCCTCCTCCATGGCGATCGGGTGGATGAGGTCGCCCTCGATGGTGATGTGGTCACCAGGCATAGCCATCTCGGTGCCCTCGGGGAGCTTGACCGTACCGGTAACGTCGGTGGTACGGAAGTAGAACTGAGGACGATAACCATCGAAGAACGGGGTGTGACGGCCGCCCTCCTCCTTGGTCAGAACGTAGATCTCGCCGGTGAACTTGGTGTGCGGGGTAACCGAACCGGGCTTGCAGAGAACCTGGCCGCGCTCGATGTCCTCGCGCTTGATGCCGCGGAGCAGCAGACCGACGTTGTCGCCAGCCTCGCAGAAGTCCATGGACTTACGGAACATCTCGATACCGGTAACGACGGTGTTCTGGGTATCCTTGATGCCGACGATCTCGACGGGCTCGTTGAGCTTGAGCTCACCGCGCTCGACACGGCCGGTAGCAACAGTACCACGGCCGGAGATGGTCATAACGTCCTCAACGGCCATCAGGAACGGGAGGTCGTTGTTACGAGCAGGCGTCGGGATGTACTCGTCGACGGCGTTCATGAGCTCGCGGATAGCGTCCATCCACTTGGCGTCGCCCTCGAGAGCGCCCAGAGCGGAACCACGGATGACGGGGATGTCGTCGCCGGGGAAATCGTACTCGGAGAGGAGCTCACGGGTCTCCATCTCGACGAGGTCGATAAGCTCGTCATCGTCGACCATGTCGCACTTGTTCAGGAAGACGACGATGTAGGGAACGCCGACCTGACGGGCGAGCAGGATGTGCTCGCGAGTCTGAGCCATGGGGCCGTCGGTAGCAGCGATGACCAGGATAGCACCGTCCATCTGAGCAGCGCCGGAGATCATGTTCTTGACGTAGTAGCGTGGCCCGGGCAGTCAACGTGAGCGTAGTGACGGGAAGCGGTCTCGTACTCAACGTGGGAGACGGAGATCGTAATGCCGCGCTCGCGCTCCTCGGGAGCCTTGTCGATGTTCTCGAACGCCGTAAGTCAGCCTTGCAGCCCTCGGTCTCGGAGAGAACCTTGGTGATGGCAGCGGTCAGCGTGGTCTTGCCGTGGTCGACGTGACCAATGGTGCCGATGTTAACATGCGGCTTAGTGCGCTCAAACTTCTCTTTGGCCATAAAGCCCTCCTCTAAACAGGTCGTCCCCGGACGGGACTTTGCCTTTATACCATAGTGGCCTCTCAACATATTATTGAGAAGCCACCGTGTTACCTATGGTAGCGGTGACTGGATTCGAACCAGTGACGCCACGGGTATGAACCGTGTGCTCTAACCAACTGAGCTACACCGCCGGATGGAGCCTGCAACCAGACTTGAACTGGTGACCTCTTCGTTACCAACGAAGTGCTCTACCGACTGAGCTATACAGGCACTTGACGGTGGGAGCTATAGGATTCGAACCTATGTAGGCAGAGCCAACGGGTTTACAGCCCGTCCCCATTAACCACTCGGGCAAACTCCCAATCGTTCAAGTATCCGCAGGTCCTTTGGTCTTTTGGACCGCCGCCCCCGCGAACGAAAAAGATAATACGATGCAACCTTGGGGGCTGTCAACGAAAACCTCTAGATACACGGTTCCGGGCGTATCTATATACCTTTGACCTGCGGTTTTGCTGTGTTTGGATATGAAGGATGGTGGATTTGCATGTAGCGGTAACATTTCCCGAGGGAACACTTTGTCGTAGTGGAGTACGCTGGCTGGAACGAACTTCGATAACGACTCATTGCACCTATATATAGGTCGAGATCGGGCTTCCCTGGATCGATCGAGCGTGGATAATCTCCCGTTTGAAATCGAGCGTGGATAATCTCCACCTTTTGGTGTGCCCCCAAGGCCAAAGTGGCAGATTATCCACGCTCATTCTCCAGACGGGAGAACTATAGAGCCGCAACTACTCGGGCCAGGCCAAAGTAGACCCATAGAGCGGCTCACCCTTGGTGCAGGGGTAGCGACTCAAGTAACACGACGATAGCAAGTCGAAGAAATAAGTCATGGCATATTTCGAATAAACGCCGAGTCGGTCAATTCCGTTTCCCGCATTACCAAGACGATATATACGGTCAAAAGACTCGATTTGTCATCGTTGCTAAACGCAGTAATTAGAATCTTCCTGCCCGAACGGCAATCAAGATACTCACGCGCCTGTGACGCAAATAGCCCGGAGACCGATACGAGAATTATCAATGACTGCGAAGCATCTCCCATGTTTTTCAATTCCGCGACGTTAGCCCCAGCAACTATGCAACTATCTTGCCCGCATAAAACATTTCCTGCTGAAATCGTACGAGATTGGCGCTCACATTATTGGTGCACCAGATTTCAACGTTTTTATGGCCATCAATTTCGTCGGCAAGGTGCTTAATAGCAATATCGGACACGCCGCTTTCAACCTCAGCGAACATCTCGATCATGCGAACGTCGAGCTCTGCCCTGTACTCCTCGTAGCCAAATTCCTCCTCTCGATGGCTTAAGTCGCTTGGAAAGACTGATTGAGTAAATGATTCTTTCAAATCGCTAAGAGACTGGTAGCCCAATCGATTGCAGAAACGACGAACAGCGGAACGGGTCACGAATGCATCGCGGGTTATTGCGGCAACATTGATTTCGCTCGAACGCCTAATGTGAGCGACGAGATATCGAGCGATGGCGGCATCGTTTGACCCAAACTCGCTGTTGATGATGGAGCTAATGCGATTGAGCACATCGAAGTCATTGATATTCACGTGATCCCTCTTTCCGCTCTCCTCGAAATCATAGTTCATTTATTGAATCAAACAGCTTTGGTCGTTCTCCTATGATTCAAATCAGTTGACGTCATCTTAATCGTAATTCCGCCACACGTATCCACCGTGTTGAATGATGGAAAGGGGATTCATGGGCAACGTGAACAACATGCCGTTTCTCTGGGGTTCCGCCACGGCGTCTTATCAGTGCGAGGGTGCCTGGAACGAAGACGGCAAAGGCCTTGGCGAGTGGGATTTCTTTAGCCACACAAGCAATAAGAACATCAACCATGTTGACGGTGATGTATCTTGCGACTTCTACCATCGCTATGAAGAAGATATCCGCATGATGAAAGAAGGCGGACAAAACACCTATCGCTTCTCTCTTTCATGGAGTCGAATCATCCCCACGGGTATCGGCGAAGTGAATGAAGAGGGTATCGATTTTTATAATCGGGTCATTGATTGCTGCCTCGAAAATGGCATAGAGCCCAACGTTACGCTGTTCCATTACGATCTGCCATTCACGCTTGCTTGCAAAGGCGGATGGCTGAACAATGACATGGCAGAGTGGTTCTGCAAATACGCCAAGATTTGCTTTGAGCGCTTTGGAGACCGCGTCAAAATCTGGCTACCGTTAACGAGCCGCATTTCTACAGCTACTGCGTAAACATGTTGGGCAACCTATCCCCCAATCGATCGCTCGACGTTCAGTCGTACATGCAGTTTCAGTACAACCTGATGCGCGCAAGCGCACTCGCAGTCCGAACATATCGTCAAATGGGCTACGACGGCATCATCGGCGCGTCCACGATGGCGGCGTTGTCGAACTCGACCCGGCAACCGAGCACCCTGATGACGTATTTCGATACGCAGACTTTTTCGCCAATCGCATGATTCTGGCACCAGCGCTTCAGGGTCAACTGCCGCCAGAAATGGACGAAATCCTTGAAAAACTTGGCGTCTCGCTCTATCGATCCCCAAATGACGTAGAAGAATTCAGAGACGGTAAAGTCGATTTTATTGGACTCAACGTGTATTGCCGAGAGTATGTAACCGACTGGCACGGTGGAGAGCTTGCCGTTTCGGCGAACAATAAGGGCGGTTCGAGCAAAAAGGTCGAAGGAAAATGCATTGCGCCCTTGTTTGAAAGCGCCCGCGACAGCAATGTTCCCCGCAATAAATGGGGCCGCGAAATACTCCCAGGTTGCATGTATTCAACCATCATGGATGTCCACGAGCGCTATGACGCGCCCCGCATCTTTATTACGGAAAACGGACATGGCGCCTATGAGCAACCAGACGCAGACGGAATGATCCACGATGATGACCGCATCGAGCTTCTGGGCCAGTTCATCGAGCACATGATGAGGGCTAAGCGCGACGGCGCGCGCGTTGAGGGCTACTACCTCTGGTCGACGATGGATCTGTATAGCTGGATCAACGGCTACGAAAAACGATACGGACTTGTCCATATCGACTTCGAGAACAATCTGGAGCGCACCCCCAAAAAGAGCTGGTATTGGTACCGAGACCTTATCTCGAAGTATCAGGAGCAGGAAGGTTAGGAGAAAGAGATGAAATATCAGGCAATGTCCGAAACAGTCCTAAAGGCTGTTGGCGGCAAAGAGAACATTACATCGGTAACTCATTGTGCGACGCGCCTTCGCATCGACGCACGAGACACTCGATCATCGATCTCCAGCTCGCCAAATCGGCCGATCAGGCGCTCGGGGCAGTAGTCAGCGGTGGCCAGCTTCAGGTGATCATCGGCCCCAACGTCACCGAGGCTTACAACGACTTCCTCGACTTCGCGGGAATCGAAGTCGGCGGTGGCACGGTTGCCGACGATGCCCAAACCGCCAAAGACCTTGCAGAAGGCATTAAAAGCGGTAACACCGCCATGGGCTTGATTGAGAAATTCGGGAACGTCTCTGCACAGGTATTCATGCCCATCGTCCGGCGCTCATCGTTGGCGGACTCATTCTTTCGATCAAGAATCTCCTGGTCAATTATTGCGGATTGAGCACCGATAGCGGAACCGCCCAGGTCCTGTTGGCGATCTTTAGCGCTTCGTTTAGCTTCTTACCCGTTTATCTTGGTTATCAGCTCGCGGCCGTCATGAAGATGCAGCCCATCATGGGCGCATTGCTGGGCGCGATCATGATCAGCTCGTCCATTAGCGGTGCCGAGGGTCTCGACTTTCTTGGTATTCCCATCCCGACGAACGACTATTCGAGTACGGTAGTGCCCATCGTACTGGGCGTTGTATTCATGTACTTTGTCGACCGCGGCCTTCAGAAGATTATTCCCGACGTTACCAAACTGTTCTTGAAGCCGCTGCTCACCATGATCATCGTCGTGCCCGTCGAGCTTATTATCCTTGGCCCCGCCGGCAGCATGATGGGCTACGCGCTGAGCGATGCCGTCACGTGGCTTATGGACAACGTGGCATTTATCGCTACTCCGATCCTGGCAGCCCTTAACCCCTATTTCGTCATGCTCGGTCTCGATAAGGCTTACATCGCAATCGAAGTTACGAGCCTGGCGCAGCTCGGTTGGGCACCCATTATCTTTGGATTCATCTCGAACCTCTGCATTGGCGGCACGAGCCTCGCCTGGCAACTGCATGAAGGGAAACAAAGAGAAGAGGGGTATGGTCACCACGGTTGCCGTCACCGCACTCTGTGGCGTAACCGAGCCGCGTTCTACGGTTGCCTCATCGAGCGTCCCCGCCTGCTTGTCGGCACGGCAATCGGCGCGCTCTGCGCTGGACTCCCTGCAGGCATCTTTGTTCTGAAAGAGTATGTTGCGGGAGCATGCCCCGGCCTTCTTTCGGCACTCATCTTTATCGCTCCCGATGGGTCCATGGGTAACTTCGTGCTGGCATGCGTTGTCGCCATCATCGCCATCGTCGTCTCCTTCATCGCTGCACGCGTGATCATCAAGAAGAACCCCAGCTATATTGAGTAGATGCCCGCTGTTTGCATTGGGACATCCTCGGCAGACCATTAGCAAGAACCCAAGAAGTTCCTTAGGAGCTCGATTAATCCATTCGGATCCTGAGGCACAAACGGCCCCGATTCCACAATGAAATCGGGGCCGTTGTTTCTAAAGCCGTCGATAGACAATCGGTGTTTACCTTAGCTCCCTATCCAAGTTAATTATCCACGCTCGTTCTCCGGTCGGGAGATTTTCTTCGCTCGCGTATCCAGAAATCCACGCTCGAGCAGGACATCCAGATCCGCGCCCGCCCTTGTCTCGATCTGCAACAGCAAGAGGCCTATTCCGCTTCTACATGTTACAGATCAAGATATTCCTAAAACACCCTAAGTTTCATCTCAATCTGTAACAGTTAGATGCCGAATATCGGTCTTGGTGTTACAGATTTAGACAAACTGGAGGACGAGACAAACCAAAAACGGGATGGGCACTAACCCGATGGCGCACCACCTAAATAGAAACGGGCTCTGTCCCATATAGAGACAGAGCCCGAAACTCTCATGGAGCCAGTGACAGGAATCGAACCCGCAACCCACTGATTACAAATCAGTTGCGCTACCGTTGCGCCACACTGGCACACTTGGCGCTTTCGCGCGAAGCCTGTTTAGGATAAAGGAATTGAGGACGGGGCGCAACAGGCCCTTCGACCGACCACATCTCAAAAACCGTTCGTCAGAACGAACAGTTTTATCTGTTCGTCAAAACATAAACCTATTCGTTTTGACAGCTGCAAACCCGCAACCCACTGATTACAAATCAGCGGGTAGACCAATCTAGGAAACGGCTCTCTGCCGCAACTCCCCTACCGTCCGCGCAGGGCCTTGAGCTTGGCCAGGGCATCGGGGCTCAGGCGACTGCCCAGGGTCATCTTGATCTGCGGGGCTTCCTCGGCCTCGTGAACGTCGTTGTCGATCTGTTTGATCTCGTCCACCAGCATACGGCTCGAGATGCGCGTGACGCCCTTGCCCATGACGACGGCCTGTATTGTGCCGTCACTCGATACCACGGAGCACGCGCGGCCTTCCTCACGCGCCTCGATGCAGAGCTTCTGCACCACGGTATCGGCAGAGACGCCGTCGGCGAGAACTCGATGCGCACGCCGCGGCCGGTAGTTGGGGCGCTCGTTGGAGATGTTGCCCGCGCCGTCGAACACGATCACGGCCTCGTAACGGCCTGGGCAAACGCCGCGACATCGTTGATAAGCGCAGTACGAGCCATATCGTGGACGTCGCTGGAATATGGATCGTCGGAATGGTCGTAGAACGAGCTTTTCGTAGCGCGGCGTGCAGTGAATCACGTTGTAGCCGTCGACCACCAGCAGCTCGGGCTTATTGGAGTGCACCGTCGAGACCGGGTCGGCGATGGCCTGCGCAAACGCATTGCCGCCCACGCCATAGGTCGCGGCCGAAACAATCGGCTTGGCCGAGCCCTCGCCAAAGCGCTTGGCCTTGGACTTGGCGCGGTTCTTCTTGGACATGCGCTACTCCTCCCCCATGAGCTCGCCGGCATTGCGGCGCAGCCACTCAAAGCACAGCGCGGTGGTCGCCTGGGCCACGTTGAGACTCTCGGTCATGCCGCGCTGGGGAAGCTTGGTCAAAAAGTCGCATTTCTCGAGCACCAGGCGCGAGATGCCGTCGCCCTCGGAGCCCATGACGAGCGCAACGCGGCCCTCGAAGGGAGCATCCCAGCAGCTGCCCTCGGCGTGCTCGGAAGCACCGCCCACCCAAAGCCGGCGGCCTTGAGGTCGTCAAGCGCTCGGGCGATATTAGGAACCTGCGCGATGGGCAGGTGCATGACGGCACCAGCGGAGGTTTGTA
>ENA-OQDD01000793-OQDD01000793.1-human-gut-metagenome-genome-assembly--contig:-NODE-793-length-11776-cov-1.568117_pt1 | contig 11776 bp, 16 predicted proteins | sample MGYA00242507_ERZ504598 | MGnify/ENA primary metagenome ERZ504598 (study PRJEB26092, sample SAMD00036318) | human gut metagenome | host: Homo sapiens | study: EMG produced TPA metagenomics assembly of... | reverse complement strand
ATTTTTCTTTTTATTCATCAATATCCATTTTACCTGATTAAATTGCTTCATTTTGATGAGGATGGTACAATATATCTATAAGGACATTCGCTGTATTTTTTCATAAATACAGATACTATAAAATAAAATACAATCAGGAGAAAAACATGTCTTTTATCAGCATATTTGATGTAATGGGGCCAAACATGATCGGACCTTCCAGCTCCCATACTGCCGGAGCTGCCCGCATCGGTTTTTTAGCCAGAAAATGATCAATGGTCCACTAAAAGAAGTAAACTTTACTCTTTATGGCTCTTTTGCAAGGACTTTTAAAGGACACGGTACTGACCGGGCTCTGCTGGGAGGTATCATGGGATTTTCCACCGATGATATGCGCATCCGTAACTCTTTTGAAATTGCAAAAGAAAAAGGCCTTACCTTCTCATTTACTCCTAATGAATTAGAAACTGACATTCATCCTAATACTGTTGACATTCATATGGTCAATAACAACGGTCAGGAAATGACTGTCCGCGGCGAATCCCTTGGCGGCGGAAAAGTCCGCATCGTAAAGATCAACTCTGTACAGGTCGATTTCTCCGGCGAATACAGCGCTATTATCGTCATCCATCAGGATAAACCGGGTGTAGCTGCTATATCACCAAATGTCTCAGCGATCGAAATGTAAATATTGCCTTTATGCGCCTTTTCAGAGAGTCCAAAGGCGAGATTGCCTACACGATCGTCGAATCCGATGGACGCCTTCCAGAAGATATTGGAAATACGATTCGCAAGAATCAGCATATCCACGAAGTGATGATCGTACAGATGTAGGAGGAATATGATGAGAGAATTTAAAAATGCCAAAGAACTTCTGCTTTATGTTCAGAAAAAGATCTTCCAATCTCTGAAATTATGCGCCAGAGAGAAATTATAATTGGTGAAATGCAAGAACAGGAAGTAAACGCTCGCATGACACATGTTCTTGAGATTATGAAAGAAGCTGCTTTTTCACCAATCAAACACCCTGTAAAATCCATGGGGGGACTGATTGGCGGTGAATCAAAAAAACTCTTCCTTCATCAGGCTTCCGGCAAAGGGATCTGCGGGAAACTGCTTGAAAAAGCCATCACCTACGCTATGGCAACTCTGGAAACCAATGCTTCCATGGGCTAATCGTGGCCTCTCCGACTGCGGGTTCTGCCGGAATCGTTCCAGGCTTTTACTTGCCCTTCAGGAAGTTTACAACTACTCTGACAAATATGTCCAAAAAGCACTTTTTAATGCTGGTGCCATTGGTTATCTTGCCATGCGAAATGCAACTGTTGCCGGTGCAGTCGGAGGCTGTCAGGCAGAGACAGGTGTTGCTGCTGCCATGGCTGCTTCTGCAGCTACTGAATTACTTGGCGGAACACCCCTGCAATGTACCCACGCAGCATCTACCGTACTGATGAATATGCTTGGACTTGTCTGTGACCCGGTCGGCGGCCTTGTCGAGTATCCATGCCAGAACCGAAACGCTGCCGGAGTTGCCAATGCTCTCGTTGCTGCCGAAATGGCACTTGCCGGAATCACGCAGCTCATTCCCCTTGATGAGATGATCACGATCATGTACACTGTAGGCAAAAAACTACCTGCCGAATTACGCGAAACCGCTCTCGGCGGCTGTGCAACTGCACCGTCCGCCTGCGAAGCCTGTCATATATGCAACTAAACCCAAAAACATACTGGAAAGTTTATCATCCTTTATGTCTTGATAAAACTTCCCGGGCTTTTTCTTCCCTCTTCTATAAAATATAAAACAGAAAAAAGGTGATAGTGTGAATTAACTTTAATTAAACCTTAAAAGCCAAAATGACTCTGCGATATTCCTTATAAAAGGATACCGAAGAGCCATTTTGGTTTTATAAAACTATTCAACTTAATTTCGTCTCAAAGCCTCGATCGGACTGAGTTTTGCAGCTTTCTTCGCCGGATAGATTCCAAAAAATACACCGACCGCACAGGAGAAAAGTGTTGCCGCCAGAATCACTGTCGCTGATTCCCGGTGTGATCGTCATTCCCATGCTTCCACTCATGATAGAACAGATTCCATAACCTGCAAGAATTCCAAGAATAATTCCAATCACGCCTCCCATAACTGTAAGGATTGCCGCTTCCGCAAGGAACTGTAACATAATAGAAGAGGTCTGGCGCCAAGTGATTTACGGATTCCAATCTCACGTGTTCTTTCTGTAACAGATACCAACATAATATTCATAACACCGATTCCACCTACCAAAAGAGAAATTCCGGCAACAAATGAAATAAATGCCGTCACCATACCGAGCATTTCATTCATTGACTGCAGGACATCCTGGAAACTCTGCACATGAAAATAGTCTTCCCCTGCGCACTGATGACGTTTCTCCAAAAGATGCACGACCTGATCTGCAACGATCTGTGAATCTAGTGTTTTGTCTGCCTGAACCACTGTAATGGAATAAAATTCATCGGTTCCACCCACAAGATCATCCATGGAAGAATACGGAACATTTACCGTAACCGGCATTCCATCATAAGTATAACTTACGAATGTTCCATTTTCTTTCTGCGTAGTGACACCCATGATGCGAAAAGATTTTGAAGAATCATAACAGGTAATATCAAGGCTCATACCAACAACATCATCTGTACCAAAAAGCTGCCTGGCATCTGTATCTGAGATTACACATACATTTTTGCCCTCTTCAATCTCTGTTTCGCCAAAATAACTTCCATATTTCATATCGGAATTATTGATCATTTTGGCATCGGGACCTTCACCTGTCTCATGATAGAAAAAATTTCCCCTTACCAGTCACCGTTTCACCATCGTAATTGTTTGAAACACTAACACCACCTACTGTATCGAGCTTACGGATTTCCTGTACATCATCCGGTGTGATCCATTCATCTTCCGTCATGGCATCATTACTGACATCGATAGCGATCAGCCCTGAGCCAATTCCATCGATCTCACTGTTCATCTGATTCTTCGTTCCTTCGCCGATGGAAACGATTGCAATGACCGAAGCAATGCCAATAATAATTCCCAGCATGGTAAGAAATGAACGTCCTTTATTTGCCCGGATATTCTGAACTGCCATTTTTATATATTCATATAATCCGCCCATCAAATACCCTCTTCTGCATTATCTGTCTCTGTATTTTCACCATTCACATCTCCGGATCTATCAGCAGCTTCTGCCTGCATTCCCTCTTCCAGGGAACCAAGGTCACGGATAACTTCATCACCTTCTTTAATGCCGTCAAGCACTTCTACATATTCGTCCGAACTGATTCCTGTTGTGATATCCTTTTTGGTAATAACCCCATTCTCAAGTACATAACAGAAAGAGCCCTCTTTTCCTATATTAACTACTTCAGACGGAAGTACAACTACATTGTCCGCTTCTTCCGCATGAATTGTTACTTTGGCATCCACGCCAAGAAAAATATCTTCATCCGGATTCTTGATACGAATATCCGCAGAAATCAAAGAAGCACCTTTTTCATTCTGAGTAGCAACATGGCTGATACTCGTTACTTCACCTTCATAAGTTTTTCCTGCAATGGTGATGTCCGCAGACTGACCTTCTTTCACTTTATCATAATCGTATTTCGAAACATTTACATTCACATCTACTTTATCAGTATTCTGTAAGGTGAACAATTCCATTCCCTGTGTTGCAGTTGCACCTTCAACCACAGAAACTTTTGTAACCACACCATTAAAATCAGCCTTGATTCCTTTCTTTGCTGCTTCTACAAGTTCCTGTGCAGACATCTGATCCAGTTCAGAAAGATTATTGGTAATTTCCATTTTTCTTTTTCTTCTTCAGTCACAGCACCCGTATCTGCTTCTGCAGCCGCTTCCTTCGAGGAAAGTTCTGACTGAAGTTCTGCAAGATTATTACTTGCTTTTTCAAGTTCATTCTCCAGTGCAGTAGTATCCGCTGTCACAGCAGTATCATCCGTGCTGGAAGAAGCAGATGCAGAAACATCTGCAGACGTTCCGTCAGAAACAATGTCAGCCTCGCCGGTGAAGTCAGACATTACCGGAGCAGCCGGCTTCTGCGCTTTATAATCTTCATAAGCTGTTTTTGCATTCTGATATGTAATCTGCGCTTCACTTCTCATCTGCTCTGCTATCTCAAGTGCATTTTCATTATTATCACTCTGGTCTGCAGACCACGCCTGAAAAGCCATCTGATAACTGTTCTCTGCCTGATTGTAATCCGACTGTGCCTGATTCATTTCATTGTTCAGTGTATTCAGCTGATTTTGATACGCAGGAAGGGTTTCATTCTGATATGTAGTCTGTGCCTGTGCATATTCACGCTGTATTTCCTGCTGCTGTGCCTTCTGTGCGGCAGCTGCATCTGCCTGTTTCTTTGCAGCAGCTTTGGAAGATGCTGCCTGTGCATTGGCATTTGCCTGCGAGATCCTTGCTTTCAGACTTGCAATATAATTTTCCTGAGCGGCAACCTGCTGTTTCAGGCTTGCCGCATCACCTGCTGCATTCTGTTGCTTCTGAACCGCCTTATCCGATTTATTTAAAGTATTTTTCATATCCAGTTTTCCGGACTCTACATTCAGATCAGCTTTCTTCGCTTCTCTCTCCAGGTCTTTCTGATCAAATTCGATCAGACTAGTTCCTGCTTTTACAGTTTCACCTTCTTTCAACGCAGCTGTATCAACTTTGGCATTGACAGGAGAAAAATATGTTTTCTGTTCTTCACTTACTACTGTACCACTGATTTCTACCGTTTGCTGAACATTATCGCGGACAGCTGATACTGTTTCACCTGCGGAATTGCCGAATCCGCTGCATTCATACTGCCATAGATATTGACACCGGCTACTACTGCCACGACCAGAATCCCAACTCCGATCACCAGTTTCTTTTTGGACTTTTTCTTTTTCATTATGCCTCCTCCTGGTCAAAATCCGGATTGATTGTATCCGATTCTATCTTACCATCCATAATACGCACTACACGTCTTGCCTGTGCTGCAATACCATTATCATGCGTGATCAATATTACTGTTCTTCCTGTTTTATGCATTTTCTTTAAAATTGCAAGAATCTCCTTACTGGATGCAGAATCCAGGTTTCCTGTCGGCTCATCTGCAAGAATGACCGGAGGCTGTGCAGCGATTGCTCTTGCAATTGCCACACGCTGCTGCTGCCCACCGGACATCTCACTTGGCTTATGATCCATACGTTTTTCCAGGCCAACCATTTTCAGAGATTCGATAGCCAGTTCATGTCTCGTCTTACGATCAATTCCACGATAGATCAGCGGCAATTCTACATTTTCAATTGCATTCAGATTTGCAATAAGATTAAATCCCTGAAAGATAAATCCGATTTCATGGTTTCTTACCTCCGAGAGTTCATTATCCGTCATTTCGGACACATCAGTCCCGTTCAGATAATACTTTCCCGAGGTAGGCACATCGAGACACCCAAGCATATTCATAAAAGTTGACTTGCCGGAACCTGATTGCCCGATGATTGCCACCAGTTCTCCTTTTTTTATTTCAAGGCTCACATGATCCAGCTCTTACTTCATTTTCGCCGGGATTATAAATCTTGCAAAGGTCTTCCACCTTGATCAGCGTATCATTCATATTCTGCATTCTCCTTTGATGTCGCTGTTTATTGTTTCTGTATTATGCTTATTTTTTTCTGGCACCAGAATCTCTGTCATGCATTTTCAAGAAACGCTTTGTATGCTTTCTTCGCCTCATAAATATCGGCTTTGCTTGTTACTTCCCACGGTGCATGCATACTCAGGACCGCCACACCACTGTCTATCACATTCATTCCGTAAAGTGCTGCGATATAAGCGATCGTTCCGCCGCCTCCCACATCTACTTTGCCAAGTTCTGCTGTCTGGAAGGCAACATTACTGTCATCAAAAATACCACGTACTTTTGCCACATACTCTGCATTGGCATCGTTAGATCCGGACTTTCCTCTTGCACCTGTAAATTTATTAAGAACGATTCCTCTTCCAAGATATGCTGCATTTTTCTTTTCGAAGCATTCTCCGTAAGCTGGGTCATAGCCTGCACTTACATCAGAAGAAAGCATAAAGGAATTCTTAAGAGTTCTTCGGAGTGCCAGTCCGGAATAACATCCCATAGCTTCTAGAAGCTCTGCCACAGTATTTTCGAAGAAATTAGACTGCATGCCAGTAGCTCCTACACTTCCAATTTCTTCTTTGTCCGTCAAAAGACAGCAGCTGGTACGTTTTGGTGCTTCCATCTCAAGCATTGCCACAAAAGAAGTATATGCGCAGACACGGTCATCCTGTCCATATGCTGCGATCATGCTGCGGTCAAGTCCACAGTCTCTTGCCTTTCCTGCCGGAACGATCTCCAGCTCTGCTGAAAGAAAGTCCTCTTCCTCAATACCATACTTCTCATTTAAAATCTTCAGCACATTCTGTTTTACCGCATCCTTTTTGGAATCATCCGGAAGCTCTGCAAGAGGTCTGCTGCCGATCAGGATATCCAGCATCTCACCCTCAATAACCTCTGCTGCCTTTTTCTGGAGCTGTTTTCCGGAAAGATGGATCAGAAGATCTGTGATGTAAAGTACCGGATCTTCCGCATCCTCACCAATGCTGATCTCCACAATGCTTCCGTCCTTCTTTGCAACAACACCATGCATGGCAAGAGGCAGTGTCACCCACTGGTATTTCTTTACACCACCATAATAATGGGTATCCAGATAAGCCAGATCCGTATCCTCGTACAGAGGATTCTGCTTGACATCCAGTCGCGGAGAGTCGATATGTGCACAGAGAATGCTCATACCTCCGGAAAGCTCTTCCGTTCCTACATGAAACAGAGCAACGATCTTCTTCATCCCTACCGCATAAACCTTGTCACCGGCCTTAATCTTCTCGCCTTTTTCAAGCTTCGACTCAAGAGATTCATATCCGGCAGCCTCTGCTTCCTTCACGATTTCTGCAACACATTCACGTTCTGTTTTTCCTTTATCCAAAAATTCTCTGTAAGCCTTCGCAAGCTTCTCCATTTCTGTCTCTTCTGCTTCCTTATAAGAAAGCCACGCATTTCTTCTTTCCATTTTAGTGGTCCACCTTTCTTTATAGCTTCCGCAGCTGCCGTTTCTCATCATATTATCTGCAATCTGTCTACTATTATAGGTCAAACATTTACGAATTTCCACCGCAATTCCCATTCTTTACAAAATCTTTATGATTCGTTATAGTAGTTCTTAAGAATTGGCCCTGTATCCAAAATTTTCAGGTATCTCACACACGGAAAGCTTTCTGTTTCACCGTAGACTTTACCTGTATGCTCCAACAGGGCAAAGGAGGAAACAACATGCAATCATCTGCTCAGCTAAAAGAGCTTCTTCACAGCATCAACCGCAAAAGCTATCCTGCATACAAGTCTCTGCGGGGTGCATACCAGTTTGACCGTTATATTTTGTCCATTGACCACGTGCAGGGGGATCCTTTTGCCTCTCCCTCTCACATCAGTGTGAAGCTTTCCCACCGAGACACCGGATTTCCGGCAGAATATTATAAGGATTCCCTGACCCGCATCACACTGGGAGACTTTCTGAACCGCCAGTTTGAACAGCAGGTAAACCGTTATACCTTCCGTGCAAAGGGCTCCGGAAAAGCGGCCTGATCTCAGTAAGCCACTGTGGTCAGGAGGTTCTTGCACGTACCGCCTGTGAAATAACGGAAAAAGGCATCACTGCCCGTTTCTTCATCGGTTTCCCGGCCAATGGCAGAACCATCAATTCCCCCGAACTGGAAAAAATCCTCTTCGATTTTCTTCCGGTCTGTATTCACAAGGCATTTTTTTACCGGAATCTTGACCCGGAAGCGCTGAGAAAAGCCATCTGCCTTGCCGAAGATCAGGCATTTATCCGTCAGGAACTGAAAAAACGTTCTCTGGCTGCCTTTGTCAGTGACGGCGCTATCCTCCCCAGGGAAAGCGGCATCTCTTCACGCCCGATGAAAAACTCTGTTCCTTTTGTTTCTCCGGAAAGCCTGAGGGTTTCCATGGAGCTGCCCCACAGAGGAACCATCACAGGCATGGGCATTCCCTGCGGCATCACTTTGATCGTAGGTGGCGGCTACCATGGCAAATCCACCTTACTTAACGCACTGGAGCTGGGAATTTACGATCACATTTCCGACGATGGCCGGGAGTATGTCATTACCGATCCTTCTGCTCAGAAGCTTCGCTCTGAGGACGGCCGTTTTATCAAAGATGTGGACATTTCTCTTTTTATCAACGATCTTCCAAATAAAAAAGACACCCTCTGCTTTTCTACAGAGGATGCCAGCGGCAGCACTTCACAGGCTGCCGGTATCGTGGAAGTATGGAGGCCGGAAGTAAGTCTTTCTCCTTGACGAGGATACCTCTGCCACCAACTTTATGGTCCGTGATTCCTTCATGCAGCGGGTGATCTGCCGGGAAAAGGAGCCCATCACTCCATTTCTGGAACGTGCGCGGGATCTCTATGAAAAGGCAGGGATCTCCACTATCCTGGTTGCCGGAAGCTCCGGAGCTTTTTTCCATATTGCGGATACTGTGATCCAGATGGATAATTATCATCCGGTGGACATCACAGCAGTCACCAAAAAGCTCTGTCAGGAATATCCTCTCTCAGACATTGAGGCCCCTGCATTCCGCCTTCCGGAAAGCCATCGCATCATGACCAGGGCCCAAGTGGCTCCATCCCGCCACAGCCGTCCCGGACAGCCGGAAAGACTGAAAACCAAGGTTCACGGCAAAGATGGCTTTTCTCTTGGAAAAACCGAAGTGGATCTCCGCTATGTGGAGCAGCTGATCGACTCCGAGCAAACTGCATCCCTGGCGTTGCTTCTGAAATATGCATGCGAACATCTCATTGACGGAAAACGTACTCTGCCGGAGATCATCACTTATCTGGATACTCAGCTGAAAAGGCAGGGATTGTCCTTCTTCTCGGAAGGCTCTTATATTCCATGCGGTTATGCCATGCCCAGGATCCAGGAAATATATTCCTGCTTTAACCGCTATCGTAGACCGTAGCTGTGCCTGAAGCTGTATATCCAATAAATCTCAAACAACAAAAAAACGCTGCCGATAAACATTGGAAATCTTTATCTCCTCTGTCATTCGGCAGTTTTTTTCTGCAATGCAAAACCACCGTCCTGTCGGCTCTGTCTTGCCAATGGAACGGTGGTTTATCTTCATACATATTTTAGGGAAAGGAAAGAGTTTTTCTTAAGAGCTTCTGTTCTCTTAAGATGTTTATATCATACAGGATAAATGTGAGAGAAATTTGTACAATTTCTAATAAATTTATAAAATTTATTAACGAAGTCTAATCATTTTCCAAAATAATCCTGCTGATCATTATTTACCATGGTCTTCCGGAAAAACACGAAATATTACAGCCGTTTCTTTCGCTTTTTAGTCATGTCTCTGCTCTTTGTTATCATATGTCTCACAGAATCTGGCAGCAAAAGCCGGTGGCTCCTGATGCGCATACAGATGAGAAATGTCTCCAAAAGAACTCATACGGAAGGACGCGATCCCTTTTCGCCTCTCCTCTGTAACAATGGTGCTCACCGATGACGGCGCCGCACAGAAATTCTGCAGCATCACCAGCGGAGAGATACTGAGAAGATAGCTGATGAGTACACAGCTTACACCGAAATGGCAGAAAAACACAAGCGTATCTTCATTGGCTTTTTCTGCTCTGTAATAATGTCCTTCCCGCACATAGCCATGCTCTGCCAGAACTTTATCAAAATTCTGTGTGACCCAGTCATACTCTTCTTTCATTTTTCCCTCTCGCAGGATGTCATTATCCCACCAGCGGTCAAAGCTGTAGAAATTTTCGATCTTCGTCCAGTCCTGGGGAAGCCAGTCCCAGGGAATGATCTTTTCCCCATGAAGATCCGGTCTTCTGATCTTTACGTCGAATTCTCTCAGCCACTTGCATTCTGTAGCTGTTCTTCCGTTTTTCTTCAGTGTGCAGGATGCGGTATCCTTTGCTCTTCCAAGCGGAGAAACATAAAAATCCCTGACATCAAGAGCTGCGATCTTTTCAGAAAGAAATTCCGCTTCCTTCCAGCCCTTTTCGGTCAGGGAATCTATTGTGTAATCCGGGTCTCCATGTCGTATAAAAAGTAATTTCATCTTTTGGTATCCTCCATTTCATAACCTGGATTTCCATTATATTCTTATTTTTTCAGTTGTCAATTCCTGATAGCTTCTGCTGCAGGGATCAAACCTGATCCGCGGTTTCTCCATGGAGCACAGCCTGCTGCTCCCTCAGCTCATAAACTGCCTTTTTCAATGCCTGAAAGCTCTCCTCACTGATTATGTGCTCGATCCTACAGGCATCATGAATCGCTGTTTTTTCCTGGACTCCCAGTATCATCAGCCAGGAAGAGATCAGCTGATGACGTTCATATACCTTATCGGCAATCTTATGTCCGTCCTCTGTCAGACGGATATCTCCGTTGTCGGCTACTGTGATGAGATTTTTCTGGCGAAGATTCTTCATGGCAACACTGACACTCGGTTTCTTAAAGCCCATCTCTGCCGCGATATCCACAGCTCTTACAAGAGAGCTCCTGTTTCCAAGGATCAGGATCGTTTCCAAATATCTTCAGATGATTCATTTGATCTCACGTTATTTACACCTCCCTCGGTTTGTTAAAACTAACCAAGTTAATCATAACATACTTTAGGAGAATGAGCAATGGTTTTTACTGCTTTCTGTTTAGTTCTGCCTCAATTGCCAGAAGGCACTGGCTGGAACATATCTGCAGAATTCTGGAAATTTTCAGGAGTTTTTCCCTGGAGCAGTTTCCCCGGAGCAGTTCACAATATCCCTGAAATTTCATCTGTACCAGGATATGTACCAGTTCGTGATCAACTTCTTGTCCACATTCCTTTTGAAAACGTTCATTAAGGATCTGCTCCATTTTCGTACAGGCATCCTCACGGAAATTCACATATCTGGTACCTTCAGCTCCATCTATGAGGATTTTTGCGATGTCCCTGTTTTCCCAGATAAATTCCATAAGTATCCTGTCATATTCTTCCGGATGCAGTTGTTTTTCCTGATCCGTAAAGTCTCCCATGATCCGCTTCAGATCCTCTACCGTCTCTTCCACGATTTCTTCAAAAAGAGCTGCTTTACTTTCAAAAAAGAAATATAGCGCTCCCGTAGTCACATCTGCTTTTTTGCAGATCGCACGAAGAGAAGCCTTCAGAAATCCCCTGTCTCTGAATTCTTCCTTCCCCGCTTCCAGAAGTCTGCTCCGCACAGCATTTTCTGATTTTTCCATATTTTACGCACTCCATCATTTTTCCTGCATTCCGCTTTGCAGGAAAATTCCGCTTATTTCTGACTAGTTGTTAATATTTTAGCAATCTGGTCTTACTTGTATTTTACCTTAAATCGCTGAAAAAAGAAAGTATTTTGTGCCCAGTGTCAGTCTGTCATCGGGGAATCTCCACGATCTGTAACGATTTCATAACCTACAGACTCCACACGTCTGGTAAGACACCCTCTGCACTCTGCTGCTTCCTCGCCTGTACAAATCTTGTTATCATAAAGTTCATACTGTTTACGGTTCTTCACCGGAGAAAGATTGGGCATTACTACATTTGCACCCGCCTGAAAACCCTTTTCCCTGCCTCTGGGGTCCAGTCCCCAGTGCTGTGTTGCCGGAAGAAGTACCTGTGGAAGCAGGATCCGGATGACAGACAGC
>ENA-OQDD01000792-OQDD01000792.1-human-gut-metagenome-genome-assembly--contig:-NODE-792-length-11777-cov-1.343605_pt1 | contig 11777 bp, 11 predicted proteins | sample MGYA00242507_ERZ504598 | MGnify/ENA primary metagenome ERZ504598 (study PRJEB26092, sample SAMD00036318) | human gut metagenome | host: Homo sapiens | study: EMG produced TPA metagenomics assembly of... | reverse complement strand
AAACATTTTATCAAATTAAACTTTTTATTCTCTTTTTTCCTGTCTTATCAGCTTCTTCTTTGATTATAATAAATAATTAAAATAAATATGAGATTTTTTTTATTTTTCTGTTTTTTGTCCTGCTCTATCTGGAAGATGGATGCGGCAGTTTACGGAAGTGATACGTTGCGTTGCCGTATCTGCTTTCCTGTGGGCAGTTCCGTTGTGGATCTTTCCTATGGGGAGAACGGTTCGCGCTGGATGCCTTTGTGGCAGGGATTCATGCCCGGCAAGCAACAGCCGTGCTGTGCCGTTTGAGTCTGCATTCCGGTGCCTCTCCCGAAGGGGCTTGACCTTTAACCGACGTCTGTCAGATAAACGGCTCGCCTCTTTCCGTTCCATTCTTCAGGAGCGTCTTTTCTTGCCGGATTCGGTATTTACAACCGTCTCTTTGGGGGAGGATTGGGAGGGCTTAACCTCTCTTGTCGAGGAATCGGATATGCTGTCGGGAGGAAGTGTTGCGTATCCTTCGCAATACTCCTGTATGGGTGACCCGTAACGGTGTTGTCGTGGATTCCCGCAAACGGCAGTTGATGAATTTAAGGGGCGGACAGGCATGGCGATACATGCATGCACATTTTTCCCCGAGCTCCGCAACACTTCGGTGGTCGAATGCGAATTTGCTCCTGTTGGGATGGAAAAAGAGCTAGCCCCCCGGTGGGAGCAACGGAAGGCCAACCGGCTGATACGGTAATTGTTCGTGATACGGTTGAGAGGGTGATTGTTTTTCGTGATACGGTCCAACTCCCCGTCCCTGTTGCCGGACCTTCCAAACCGTTCTACATGGCGCTTAAGACAAACCTTGTTTATGACGCCCTGCTTGTACCGAACATCGGCGTGGAGTTTGCTCTTGGCAAGGGGTGGACTTTGGGCGGTAACTGGATGTATGGCTGGTGGAAAAATGACAAGCGTCACCGTTACTGGCGGCTGTATGGAGGGGAAGTCAACCTGCGCAAATATTTCGGTCAACGTGCAGCAGATAAGCCGCTGACTGGTCATCATATCGGTGTTTACGGTCAGTTGTTAACCTATGATTTCGAATTCGGGGGACGTGGTTATATGGGTGGGCGCCCAGGCGGAACGTTGTGGGATAAGGCTCATTACGGTGTCGGTTTTGAATATGGCTATTCCTTGCCTGTGGCTCGAAGGCTGAACCTGGATTTTTCACTTGGTTTGGGTTATTTAGGCGGAACATGTTACGAGTATGTTCCGGTTGATGCCTGCTATGTGTGGGAAAGAACGAGGATACGCCACTGGGTCGGTCCGACCAAAGCGGAGATCTCGTTGGTGTGGCTATTGGGACGAGGCAATTACAATGAGAAGAAAGGAGGCAAACAATGAACAAGATGACTTATATTCTGCAAGCGTTCATCATTTTAGCGGTTCTGGTGTTCAGTTCATGCGAGCATAAGGAACTGTGTGATGACCATTCCCATACAGCCGGGCTGCACGTGGTTTTCGACTGGCAGCACGCGCCCGATGCCAAACCGGAGACCATGCGTCTGTACCTGTTCCCTTTGGATGGAGGCAAAGCACTTCCCTACGAATTCACGGATTACCGGGGTGGATATATTAACGTACCGGCAGGCCGTTACAGAGCCTTGTGTGTCAATTCGGACACGGAGTCGGTGCTTTACCGCAACATAGACCTTTTTGACAGTTTTGAGGTTTATGTCCCAGATGGCGTTCTGACTGTAGGATCTTCGTCCTCCGTTCCCCCTCGCCAGAAGGCACCTCGGACGAACGCATTGCCAGGTCTCCGGACCGGCTATACAGCGATCGCCTGGACGATCTGGCCATTGAAATATCCAAGGAAGATCAGACGGTAACCCTTTATCCGGAGCTTTCGGTATGTCGTTACCGGGTTGAGATCAGGAACGTGTCAAATCTGAAGTATATCTCTTCGGAGGGTTTTTCCGGGGCCTTATCGGGACTGTCGGGAGGACTGCTGGTCGGTCGGAACGAACTTGCGTCAGATCTGGTGACCGTTCCGTTCGATGTGGTTTCTGACGGGGTCTCCACGCTAACGGCAGAATTTTGGTTTTCGGACAAGTGGGGATGGGAGAACCTGCGCATAAGTTAGTTATTTATGTGATCATGCCTGACGGCAGTAAGAATTATTACACCTTTGACGTCAGCAAACAGGTTGACGAAGCGGCCGATCCGCGGGATGTCTACATCTTATTGGATGGTCTCTCCCTGCCGAAGCCGATCGTAAATGGTGGAGGATTCCACCCTTCGGTCGATGAATGGCAGAATATAGACGTGGATGTTATAATGTGATGTAAAATGTGTATTTATTGATATAGAATCTTCGAAATTTTATTCATTAAACCTTTTTAATTTTTTATGAAAAAGTATTTTTTATTTTCGGCTATGGCTGCTGTAGCCTTAGCCTCGTGTACCAACGACGATGTTGTTGACGTGAACAAAGGAGGAGGTATTTCTTTCCGCGCGTCTTTGGATAAGGCTCGTACTAAAGCAGTAACAACCTTGAGCAATCTCGGGGCATTCAATGTAACAGCTATTGGTAATGGCAGCAATTATTTCACGAATTTGGGAGTCACCTCTTCTGATAATGGGCTTACTTGGGCAACTGCGTCCATTTATTATTGGCCAAGTTATGGACTCTCTTTTTTCGCGTATGCGCCTCAAACGCCAGGTGGCACAGTAGGCATAAACAATAGCGGAAAGAGTATAATCGGTTTTTCCCCTGAGCAGAATGTCGCAGCGCAAAAAGACCTTGTCATTGCTTACAATACGGGCACGAAGGCTGTCAATGAAGGACCGGGAGTTCCCTTGAATTTCAAGCATGCCCTTTCACAAATCCAAGTAATGGCTAAATGTTCCAATGAAAAGATCAAAATCGAGGTTTTAGGTGTTCGTATGGTGAATGCGGCGACAACTGCGGACTTCACATTTCCAGAGACAGAAACTGCGGCAGCCTATGTTTTAGGTCAATCTCAATGGGCTAACTGGTCAGGACAAAATGGAGGTAGTACAAATGATTACTATATTAAGGGGACTACCCCTGTAACATTGGCAGATACTGTTAGGTCCATCATGTTCGGGGATGATAATTTCATGCTTGTACCACAACAGTTGACAAAGTGGGTTGGCAGTAGCCACACCGATAAAACTGGAGCATACCTATCTGTACTTTGCCGTATTTACAGTTTGGACGGCTCTAATGAAACATTGCTGTATCCTCAGCCGACAGCTACAGACAACAAGGACGGGAAGTATGCATTTTCTGCAATAGGTATTGATACGAATTGGGAACCAGGTAAGAAATATATCTATACATTGAATTTCTGTGGATCAGGAGGAGGAACTGGTCAAGGAGATCCAGATCCAGATGTAGATCCAGATGTAGATCCCGATCCAGGTGTAGATCCTGGCGATCCTGTCTTGGGAGGACCTATCTTCTTCACTGTAACAGTAGATGACTGGACAGATCAATCAGTAAATGTTAATATGTAGTTTAGTTTTTTTGTGATTCATTTCAATGAGAATTGACTTTCTCAGTGTCCGGATTGGATTGGACGGGGATTGCTCTTGATATAGAGGGTAAGTGAAGGGTGCCGCCGTATATCTTTCACCCTGTCCGTTCCTTTTCCGGATATCTTACGAGATAATTATTTTCGATGTTTATATTATTGATACACATTTTTTAATGTTATATGCATATGAGACGATTTATATTTCTTTCTGGCAGAGCAGACCTTTTCGCGTCTGCTGCCTTTCGTCTTTGTCGCCGGTATTTTTTGTCTTTCCTCCTGTGAGGATGATCTGGAACGCGGTAAAACTTCCACAAGTATCTCTTTTACCCCTGTAATACAATCCAGCTGGGTCCATCGGCACGAACCATGACAGGAACAGACATGCCACAGGGCAGCGTCTCATCTTTACAAGGCGGTCGCACTTCTCTTTACCTACACACCTTATACACCGACAGCATCGCCCTCCCTCCTTCGGACAGCCGGCTGATAGGGGCGTTCTTACCCGTGCACTCCCATAAAGGATGTCAACATGTACGAGAGTTTCGGTGTCTCGGCTTACTCGTATACCGGTTCCTGGAGCGAAGACAAAACTCCCAACTACTTCTACAACGCCACAGCCAGCAAGTCCGACGGCGGCTATACGCTTTCCTCCACCCATTACTGGCCCGGTTCTTCATATAAAATGAAGTTCTTCGCCTATGCTCCGACAGCCAACACTCAGTACGTACTTTCCGGCAGGACACAGGCAGGTTCTCCCACCATCAGCGTCACTATTCCGAGCGATGTCAACGACCAAAAAGACCTTCTCGTGGCAAAGACGGATGAACTGGCCGGCAACACCAACACTGCCGTGGCCCTTAGTTTCAATCATGCCCTTACCGCCATCAGGTTCGTGTGCGGAGATGACATGCAGGTAGGTACCGTAAAGAGCGTCAGTTTGAAAAACGTTTATTCCAAAGGGACTTACAATATGGGGACACAGACCTGGAGTGATTTGGATACACCTGCCACCTTCTCGCAGACATTGGATAAAGTGACAACAGGCACACCTGACGAGGCGCTCACGAGTGAAGCGCAGACCTTCATGATGGTTCCGCAGACTCTTCCGGATGGTGCACAACTCGAAGTGGTATTCACTGACAATTCCAGCATCGACCACACGCTGACCGCTGACATCAAAGGTACATCCTGGCCTGTTGGCAAGACTGTCACTTATAAAATTTCCAGCAGTTCCATCAACTGGAGCTACACGCTTACCGTCTCGGGGCCAGCCGACTTTACCTATACCGGCGGTACACAGCCATACAGTGTCACCAGCTACCGTGAGAACACCAAAGGGGTTCAAGAAGCTGCCCCATGGACCGCACAATATTCAGTAGATAACGGAGTATCTTGGACAGACACCCGACCGGAGTGGCTGACCGCTTTCACGGCATCCGGAGCGGCGGGACTTCTGCACAGCCATACGATGCAACGGTCAGCGTACAGACCGGTACGGATACATCCCCCCATACGACCGCGTTGCAAAATGCGACAGCCAAAGGGACTGCAGATACTCCCTATAACCTCTCCAACCAGACTGATGGCGGTCCAACAGATGAAAATACCGCCAACTGCTACGTTGTCAGCGCTCCGGGATACTACTCTTTCCCTCTGGTATATGGGAATGCCCTTAAAAATCGTTCAACCAACGAGTCTGCCTATAAGACAGGCAATACCGGAAGCAATATTCTGAGTAATTTCATCAATCATACCGGGGCGGGGATCTCCGATCCATACATCGCTAATAATAATGGATGTACACCGCTAAAGCCGAACTGGTTTGGCAGGATGTGATGGACCTGGTTACGGATATAAAATACAACGCCGGGTCCAATGGCGGCAATATCTCTTTCAAAGTGGACCGCTTTTCTATCCAACAAGGCAATGCCGTCATCGCAATCAAGGATGCAAGTAACAACGTACTTTGGTCCTGGCATATCTGGGTGACCGATGAGAACATCGACAATGTAATTGAGGTAACCAATTACCAAAACGTAAAATACAATATTATGCCTGTCAATCTCGCTGGTGTGATGATGATGTCACAACTTATGCAGAGCGTAGTTGCAAGGTGAGATTCACTGCTGGAGACGCAAGCAAGGAAGTGACCATCAGACAAGTCTCGGCTTCAATCACAATAAGAGGCAATCATCCTTATTATCAGTGGGGCCGTAAAGATCCGTTGCGTCCTTCGAACGGATTGGCCAATACCAATAAAACTTGGTATGACAAGAATGGCACTTCTTCCCAAAGCAATCCTGCAACAGAGACTTCTCTGCCGGCGTTACTTGTATTATGAACTATATTCTCAAACCCGATGTGATGCAGAATCAAGTTTCTGGCGATAATGCTTATGCGAATCTCTGGAGTGTCGATAACACCGTTTATACCGCCAATGACAATCCTGTTGTAAAAACGGTCTATGATCCCTCTCCTGTGGGCTTCAAACTTCCTCCCGGTAATGTTTTCACTGGATTCACAACAACCGGAGGCAGTACAAGTACGTCTTCTGAAATCAACGGAACGTGGAGCAGCAGTTCCTTGAAGGGATGGAATTTCTACACTGATTCTTCAAAGAGTAAAACCATCTTCTTCCCTGCGTCGGGGTATCGCTACCGTTCCAATGGCATGGTGAGCAACGTTAGTAGCGACGGCTTCTATTGGTCGGCGGTTCCGTCCAGCCCGACCAAGGGTCACTACCTGTACTTCAGCTCGTTGCAAGTGATCCCTTTGAGCACCTCCAACTATCGGGCTGTCGGGTTTGGGGTGCGTTCTTGTCAAGAGTAAGGATTTGAGATAGAAGGTAGAAACACAAGGATTTGTTTGGTTGATTTAAATTATTCCTCAAGGGTTTTCTCAAGATAGGGCCCTTGGGGAATTACGTCTATGCTAATAATAAGGAGAAGAGCAGAATTTCATAAAGATATCATGAAATATAAGCATGAAATTTACAGTACTCATATTAGAAGGTAACTCCCTCAAGCTCTATCAGGTCATGGGACATGGTGGTGGCATTCATGCCTGTAGAAAGAAAGACCGGCAGAGGTTACAATATAGACAATTATTATATTACTTCCGCCAAAGCGAGGAATATACCTGTCAGCTTGTTGACAAGCTTACATGGAGTGACAAGATGTATCTGTATCCTATATCCAATGTAGAAATGTCTAAAAATTCACTTCTGAAACAAATCCTGATTGGTAAGTAATAAAATAAGTTGAGAAGCTGTTTCAATTTTGTTTGTGGTGGCTGTTCTTTTCTGCAGTCTATTGATCTCTCTCTATGAATAATATCTTTGACATACCAGATACAGCTTCCAGATTTATCACAATGGCTATTTATTCATAACAGTAGATGACATGAAATATTATAGGAAAAATCAAGCTCCACAATCCTTGCAATCACTGATTGAATAAGATTTTGTACTTGATGGTTATGTAATATTTTTATAGATTATATACTCCATAAAAAGTTTTCTGATTTTTTTAATATTGTAAATTGCTTCTGTTTTTAATGCGGTTGTCTTTCCACTTATAAACATACCGACTCCGGAGGCAAAGGCTGAAATGGTTTGTCGGCGTATTCGCCGTTAAACCGTTCGTTTTCGGTTAAACGAAACACAACTTGCTGTCCGCAGGAGCGGACCACGTTTATCCAATAATTATTGTGTATCAGACTGTTGTGTGGCTATTTTCCTGTGGTTTGTGGGGCTTTTCCATCAGATATTTGCCGGCTGTTCTCCCCATTAAAAGATAGATATATCTCCATAACCATGTGACTTACGCCCATAATTCGGGGATAAGGAGGCGAATATACGGAAAATCTGCCCTTTACATACCTTATTCTCCATTAACGAATTACTACTTCTACACTTCTGCAAATGGAGAATGACAGGTAGCCGTATACGCCTGATTGTTTTTTCATCGTCTCCATTAACGGATTGCTACTTATACACATCTGCAAATGGAGAATGACAGGTAGCCATGTGTGACTTATGTTTTTCTTTATAGTTCTCCATTAGTGAATTGATATTTATACACTTCTGTAAATGGAGATTTTAAGATATCTGTATCCGGAAAGGTGCGTGCTCCCTTCGCTTCCGGCTATCCTTATTTTAATATCCAGCTATATTGCAATTCTGTAATAGCATTATCCGGATAGCGTATCATACGGCTATATACAAATATGGCTACACTATAATTCATGGTTGTGATGGAGATGGCTTTTCCCATCCGGTAACAGACCATGATGCCACGAGGAAAAAAGCGACAGCCGCAGAGAAAAAACGGATGGCAGGAACCATTATGGAATCTGGTAAATAGAAAATCCGGTACATGCGAATTCAGGCGATCATCCCGGATGGTAACCTGTCAAAGAGGCTTTTGAGAACATTTGAAATACCGATAATAAAAAAACGAAATCAGGTATATGGACGCTGTCATATACCCACAACCTGCCATATCGCTGTTCCGATAATCATATATGGTTATCCGTGTATCCCGCTATATCCTTATTCCGATAGAAGCTTATCGTTATCGTCGTATCTCTATATTTAGGCATATGGCTATATGCGTATTCAGCGGTATCATTGCCTTTCCCATCCGGGTCTGCCACAGGTTGGATAAGTTTTTAATTTGAAGGTAATCGGCCTGATGGTATAGAAACATGAAAAACTCTGTAATCATGCATTTACCCGGCAGAGAAGCCACATCTTTTTATTGTCGAATTCTCAGCGTTGCTTCATCCATGTTGTGAAGAGGAATTTTTTCTTTTCATAGCAACGTTTCCTTTCACATACGCCAAAGGGGGTAGTGAATCCAGCCCTGCTTCGGCTTTCTTTTCCATATGACAAAAACTAACTATCCATGGCTATTCCTGCTAGTGGACTGATTTTGTTTGGCAGGTATCGTTTCTTTCTTTACATTCGCACCAATGAACATTAAAAATTGAGCGCATGGAAATATACTACATTGAAGCCGATGTCCTTGAGATGATGCGGACATGCTCCGAGAACCTGTCCGCACATGTGCAGATTGTATGAGGGAAACCGCTGTAATGAACTCGGAGAATGACTGGACGATCAGGATGTCTGCCTACTCCTTAACATCTCACCGTATTTTGCTTTCTTTTGAGTAGGTAATGAATGATTCAAAACGATGAATTCCGTTTATTCCTATCCTAAAAAATATTTTATTCCCTTCTTCTTTCTCATTAACTTATTCAATATCAAATTCTTTCTTTAATAGTTTAAAGAATACATCGTTTCTATTTGATGCAAGTTCATAAATGTCTTCAAAGGAATATAATTCTATCCTAATATCCATTTTATTTCTCGGATTGTCATCCTTAGAAAAATTGTCCTCAAAGTAATATGAATTTGCAAGGAATGGGATAGGTTTATATCCGCCACTAAAACTATTGGATGTCAACTCCTTGTCTATATCGGATTTCCTAGCAAGAATGATACCTGTATATTGTACTTGCTCCGTATTCACAGTCCAATTCAATGTTTTATGTGGATGCTTATAAAAATCGTGAGCGTATCTTTTAACCTGTGCTATCATTCCTTCTTTGGTATTTCCTGCATTATGTGCGTTTGTTGTTGATTTTAACTCAAGGATCAGAATTTGTTTTGTTTTTTCTGGGTCATCAGCCCAAATGTAAACATCTGACAAAGGTTGCCCTGACTTGGTGCTTTTAACTTTGAAATCGTTTGAGAATGTTGTGAACTTGTCATCCAGAATCCAAAGATTATGTAAATGATTGATATTTGAAGAATCACTTAAAGTTGTTCCTCTTTTAATAAAGAGTTCATGTACAGAGCTTTCTAATTCTGATTTATCATTTCCGTCTTCATCAAATTTTTGAATTAACATATGCAAACGTTTCAATACACTTTCTCGATGTTTGACATATATATGCAAACTTGAGTTTAAAAGCTTATAACATTCTTCAGAATCACTAAAAAGTTTATCTTCTTCATTTTCGAACTCTCTATCTATTTGATTCCAGAACTTTTTCTCTATCCTACTCTTCTCGTCAATAGCAGATTGTACAATATCTTTCTCATTTACTATCTTTTATCATCGATAATATTACTATCTTCAATAAATGTCTCAAGCGAGGGGTACTTCTTTTTGAAATTCTTTAAATTACGCTTTGTCTCCTTTTGGTTGTTCTCTATAATAGAGCTAAATTCAATATCCAAGATCTCACTTATTTTCTTATTTATTTTTAATATATCATCAATTGGGATTTCTATTTTTTCGCCTTTTGTGTCGACATATTCATCGAAATATTCCGATGTTAAATACAATAAATAACCGTCATTATTATCAATTGAATAACTTAATTTCCCATTGGATAAATCCGCTTTCAAGTTCCTTGCAAAACAGGTTACCGGATTCTCTCCATGCATTTGTGTTCCTTTTTTTATCAACCATAGCATAAAAGATTTATTACCCTCTGCGAGATTGATTTCAAAGGGTTTTCTTTCTGTTTCAGATTCAATATTTCCTTTTTTACAGTAACATCCTCTCCATTGAAAATAATATTTACTACAAGCTGTTCATTGGTTACAATGAATGGAAAAAAAGTTTCTATAAACCATTGTTTAAATGCTTTTGAGTTTGGGTATTTATAAAAAAAAGTTTTTGCTCGTCCTAATGTGTTTTGTTTGTTTAAGTATGCTGTCAGCTTGGTATAGGTGGTATAGGTATCTTTTATTTCTGGCATCTCTTCTACAAACTCATCAAAATTAAAAAGTCCATCAGATGTATTTGGATATGGAATGGTTCGCTTTTGATATGTACCATCTTTATCCTTATACACCGTTTCATATTCAGATGAGTCGGTAAAGTATACAATAGCCAATCTCCCTTGGCCCAAAGGATGGAAATTAAACTGCTCCTTTTCCAGGTTTTTTTTATCAAGTTCTTCAAAATAGAGACGATTTTTTTCTGTAAAGCCTTCACCATTATCCCTTAATTCGATTTTACATTGATTTTCATCAAAAGTAATATTTAGGTCTAGCTGAGGGATAAAATTCGTTTCTTTATTTTGCCGAATTAAAACGGCATGTATGGAATTGGAAATTATCTCTCTTAATAAAAGAAAGAATTTTTCACGGCTATTCTTATATTCTTTCTCTGCCCTGTATTGAACGTTTGATTTCTGTTCCATGATGATACTACAATTTTTTGAAGGCTATTTTAAACTCAACATATATTCTACTTGACGATAAAAGATCACTTGGCCACTTCAACCGACATCTTACGGAATTCCTTAAGCAAACTCCTTAATTCTAACGTAGCTTTACGTGCTTTCATACCTGCCACATTGTTGCCTTTTGGAAACCAGCTGTTCCACATCTTTTTGAAAAACGGCAAATTTTCTCTGAATGTCAACAAGAAGTTTGTTTATATCCTTAAAAGTGTTTATTGACCAGTGATTTTATAATTCATAGTTACAAAAACAAGATTTAAATTCCAAATAATTAAATAGTTCTAGTCTCTTTTTATTGAAAAGACTACGAAGGACAAATAAGGTTCAGGAGCAATTTCTCGTTTGGAACCACTTGTTGAAATCGCAATGATAAAGTTCTTAGCCTATATGGAGCACTCCAGAGATTTTATACTCATTTTTTTGATACTTATTTTGTACGGTGGAGTTTTTTTTCTTTACCTCTTTCGCATGACAATAGCCGACTATCCATGACTATTCCTGCCAGTGTGCTGGTCGTGCTTGCCTCTCATGGTTTCTTCCCTTATATTCGCACTGACATTTAAACGAGTTAGGAATATGGAAATACGCTACATCGAGGCCGGTGTCCTTGAGAGGATGCTGGCACGTGCGAGAACCTGTCCGCACGTGTGGACAGACTGTATGAGAGAAACCGCTGTAAGGAATCCGGAGAGTGACTGGACGGTCAGGATGTCTGCCTGCGCCTTGACATTTCGCCACGTACCCTGCAAACCCTCCGCGATACCGGACGGCTGGCGTTCACCCGCTCCAGCGGAAGTTCTATTACAAGCCCGGGGATGTGGAGAAGTTGATGGTCTACGTCGGCATCAGACGCAAGGAGAAGGAGGTGAGAGAAAGAAGGAAGAACGAAAACCTTTAAAGAGCGGAAGAGATGGAAGGCATTATCGACAAGGAGAACGAACGTGTCCGCAGGTTCTTTGCCCTGCTGGA
>ENA-OQDD01000791-OQDD01000791.1-human-gut-metagenome-genome-assembly--contig:-NODE-791-length-11783-cov-1.491507_pt1 | contig 11783 bp, 17 predicted proteins | sample MGYA00242507_ERZ504598 | MGnify/ENA primary metagenome ERZ504598 (study PRJEB26092, sample SAMD00036318) | human gut metagenome | host: Homo sapiens | study: EMG produced TPA metagenomics assembly of... | reverse complement strand
GTATTCCACGAAGCTGACAATTGCCCTTATTGCAAATAAGCTGAAAGAGCATAATATGACCAATACTACCAAGTTAAAGGAAGTAAGGCATGGACAGGTCATTAATCTTGGTGATTTTTCAATTGAATTTATCAAGACAAACCATAGTATCCAGGATGCATCTGCACTTGCGATCTATTCTCCGGCAGGCATCGTAGTGCATACCGGCGACTTTAAAGTAGATTATACTCCTGTATTCGGAGATGCCATTGATCTGCAGCGTTTTGCAGAGATTGGAAGAAAGGGAGTACTGGCACTGATGTGTGACAGTACTAATGCAGAGAGAACCGGATTTACCATGTCTGAACGTTCTGTGGGACATGTGTTTGATAATCTTTTCAATGAATATAAGACAAACAGAATCATTATTGCCACTTTTGCATCCAATGTAGACCGCGTACAGCAGATCATTAACACAGCTTATCGTTTCGGACGCAAGGTTGCAGTAGAGGGCCGCAGTATGGTAAATGTTATCACAACTGCAGCAGAGCTTGGATACCTTCGCATTCCGGATCAGACTCTGATTGAGATCGATCAGGTTAAGAATTACCCGGATGAACAGGTAGTGCTGATCACAACAGGAAGCCAGGGTGAATCCATGGCAGCTCTTTCCCGTATGGCTGCAAACATCCATAAGAAAATAGTGATCAAACCGAATGATACTATTATTTTCAGTTCCAATCCGATTCCGGGAAATGAGAAAGCGGTATCCAAGGTTATCAATGAGCTTTCCATGAAGGGTGCGAAGGTTATTTTCCAGGATGTCCATGTTTCCGGACATGCCTGCCAGGAAGAAATCAAGCTGATCTATTCTCTGGTAAAACCGAAATATGCAATCCCTGTTCATGGTGAATACAGACATCTGACCGCACAGAAAAATGTAGTTGAGGAACTTGGAATCCCCAAAGAGAATATCTTTGTCCTTGCATCCGGAAATATTCTGGAGCTTGACAGCCAGAGTGCACAAGTAACAGGCACTGTACACACAGGAGCAATCCTGGTAGACGGACTTGGTGTAGGAGATGTAGGAAATATCGTTCTTCGTGACCGTCAGCATCTTGCAGAAGATGGAATTATGATCGTTGTGGTTACGTTGGAACGCCACAGCAATGTGATTCTTGCAGGACCGGACATTGTTTCCAGAGGCTTCGTATATGTGAGGGAATCTGAGGATCTGATGGATGGTGCAAGAGAAGTGGTAGAGAATGCACTGGATTCCTGTCTGGAACGTAATATTACGGACTGGGGCAAGATTAAGACAGTTGTGAAGGATGCGCTCAGTGAATTTTTATGGAAACGTACCAAGAGAAGTCCTATGATCCTGCCTATTATCATGGAGGCATAAAATGGAACCAAATACAATAGAGGAAAGTATTAAAGGGCTTCTGGAGCTATAAAGGAGAGCCCTGAATATCTGGAATTTCAGAAGCAGAGTGATATCCTGAAAAAGAAGCCCGAACTGAAGGCACGTGTGGATACATTCAGGCAGATAATTATAAAGTCCAGAATGAATGTGATTCCGATAATCTGTTTGAAGTTGTAGAGCAGATGGGAAAAGAATCCGCAGAGCTTCGCAGACACCCGGAAGTGAATGCGTATCTGGATGCGGAGCTTGCTTTGTGCAAAATGATGCAGAGAATCTGTATAAAACTGGGAGAAGGTATTGATATAGATGTCCCGGAATGTGAGCAGATAAACTGTAAAACAGTTATCCTGCTGTGAGCAGATAACTGAGCGGATGACTTTATCCGCCTGACATACAGAAAGGAAATAGCTTATGAGTGATACCAGGGAACGTGCAGGTGCAGCAGGTGTTGTTGTTGCAGGAACGTTTTTTAAGATCGTACTTTATATATGTGTGATAGTTTTGCTTTTCTGGGTAGGAAAGGCTTCTTATCAGTTTGGACATGATGTCTTTAATCAGCAGGCCATGAGTCCCGGAGAAGGACAGGAAGTTACAGTGGTGATCAAGGAAGATACTTCCTTGTACAAGATTGCCAAAACTCTTCAGAAAAAAGGTCTGGTCAAGAGTGCAACGGTATTTTATGTTCAGGAGAGACTGTCCACTTATCATGGAAAGCTTCAGGCCGGAACGTATCTGTTAAGTACAGCATATACACCTAATCGTATCATGGGAATTCTGGCAGGTGATGATGAACAGGAAGGGGTAAGTGATTCGTGATAGTTGACGAGCGGATGCGTACCTATATTAATTCACTGGATATGGGAAATACACCGTTTCTTGAAGAATTGGAGCAGTATGCCATCAGGGAACGGGTGCCGATCATCCGGAGAGAAATGCAGAGTTTTATAAAAATGTTTCTGGCTGTAAACCGGCCGAAGCGTATTCTGGAGGTGGGGACAGCCATTGGCTTCTCCACACTTCTTATGTGTGAATATGGTCCGGAGGATCTTGAAATCGTAACGATCGAGAATTATGAGAAGAGAATCCCCATCGCAAAAGAGAATTTCAGGAGAGCCGGACGGGAAGCGCAGATTACTCTGCTTGAGGGAGACGCAGGACAGATATTAAAAGAACTGGAAGATTCGTTTGACATGATTTTATGGATGCTGCAAAGGGACAGTATATCAACTGGCTTCCGGATGTGATGCGTCTTATGAAAATGGCGGTGTTCTCATCTCTGACAATGTGCTTCAGGAGGGAGATATCATAGAGTCCCATTATCTGGTAGAGCGCAGAAACAGAACCATATATAAGAGAATGCGTGAGTATCTGTATGAACTGAAACATAATCCATCCCTGATAACTTCGATCATTCCCCTGGGAGACGGAGTTACAGTCAGTGTGAAACAGGAGTGAACAATATGAGAAAAATAGAATTGCTGGTTCCGGCTAGCAGTCTTGAGGTGTTGAAGATTGCTGTTATTTTCGGAGCAGATGCAGTATATATCGGTGGAGAAGCCTTTGGACTTCGTGCCAAAGCAAAGAACTTTTCCCATGAAGATATGAAGGAAGGAATCGCTTTTGCCCATGAACATGGAGTGAAAGTTTATGTGACTGTAAATATTCTGGCCCATAATTATGATCTGCCGGGTGTGAGGAATATCTGACAGAACTGAAAGAACTGAAGCCGGATGCACTGATCATTGCAGATCCGGGAATCTATATGTATGCAAAGGAAATATGCCCGGAAATCGAACGCCATATCAGTACACAGGCAAACAATACTAACTATGAGACATATCGTTTCTGGTATAATCTGGGAGCAAAGCGTGTGGTAACAGCCAGAGAGCTTTCGCTTGCGGAGATTAAAGAGATCAGAGAGCATATTCCGGAGGATATGGAGATTGAAACATTCATCCATGGTGCTATGTGCATTTCTTATTCCGGAAGATGTCTGCTCAGTAATTATCTGGCAGGACGTGATGCCAACCAGGGAGCCTGTACCCATCCCTGCCGTTGGAAATATTCCATTGTTGAGGAGAAACGTCCGGGAGAATATATGCCGGTATTTGAAAATGAAAGAGGAACCTATATCTTTAATTCCAAGGATCTCTGCATGATCGAGCATATGGACGATATCATTAACAGCGGAATCGACAGTCTGAAGATAGAAGGCCGTATGAAAACCGCTCTCTATGTCGCAACAGTTGCCAGAACTTACCGCAAGGCAATAGACGACTATATGGAGAGTCCTGAGAAATATCAGGCAAATATGCATGGTACCAGGAACAGATTTCCAACTGTACCTACAGACAGTTTACAACCGGATTCTTCTATGGAAAACCGGATGAGAATACACAGATTTATGATAATAATACTTATCAGAAGGAATATACGTATCTGGGATTTGCTGAGGCAGTGGATGAACGGGGTTATGCGCAGATCACTCAGAGAAATAAATTCTCTGTAGGTGAGACAATTGAAATTATGAAACCGGACGGACAGAATGTAGCTGTCACTGTGAAGGGGAATTTATGATGAGGAAGGCAATTCCATGGAGAGTGCGCCTCATGCACAGCAGAAGCTGTTTATCGACCTGGGAACCGAAATCCAGGTTTACGATCTGTTAAGAAGAGCAGAGTGATTAATAAACGCAGCCAACGTTAAATTTGTTGGCTGCGTTTACTGCATTTGCGGGAAAAGGCCTCGAAGCTTTTGCAGAGCAGTTTTTTCAATCCTGGAGACATAAGAGCGGCTGATACACAGTTTTCGGGCAATTTCCCGCTGAGTTTCTTCCTCCATGCCAAAGAGCCCATATCTGCAGCAGATTACCTGATATTCCTTATCTGACAGGACTTTTTTCAGAGAACGTAGAAGATAGTCGGTATTTTCGCGGATATAGCAGTCTTCTACAATATCTACAGGTGCACTCTCGATCACATCTAACAGATTAATCTCATTTCCTTCTTTATCTGTTCCTATGGGTTCATATAGGGACACTTCTTTTGAATGCTTTTTCTTAGCACGAAAATACATCAGCAGTTCATTTTCTATACATCTGGCAGCATAGGTGATAACCGGGAAGCCTTCTGGGGATTAAAGGTTGTGACAGCCTTGATCAGTCCGATGGTTCCAATAGAGATCAGATCATCTGTATCCTCACCGGTTCCCTGATATTTTTTGACCACATGTGCTACCAGCCGCAGATTATGCTCGATCAGGATATTCTTTGCCTGAGAATCACCCTCCTGATATTTTTGAAGATAATATTTTTCCTGGGATATGGACAAAGGTTTTTGAAAGGCCTTCAAATCGCTACCTCGAAGGGGGATTTCTATATAGTTTATGTCCGGGACAGGGTGTTGGTGCTTTTCCAGAAAATTTTGAGCCTTTTTACAATTATTTTACCTGTTCTGTACAATTGTGTGATGGCAGAGTGTCTTTTTCTCTGATATGCTTAATAAAGTTATGTATCAGAATATATGTGTAAAGGGAGCGAAATATTTGAAGTACAAGGAAATAGCAAATAACAAAGAAATTAATGCATATCTGCAGAAAGGTAATGCAAAATCTGGGACAGCTGGGTTTTACAGATCATTCAAAGGCACACTGCGTGCAGGTTGCACATCAGGCAGGAAAGATACTGAAACGGCTGGGATATTCAGAACATGAAATTGAGCTGGCAAAGATTGCCGGCTATATGCATGATATTGGAAATGCCATTAACAGAACCCATCATGCAGAATATGGTGCACTGCTTGCAAATGATTTACTGAAAGAAACAGATATGTCTCTGGAAGACAGGATAACTGTAATAGCAGCCATCGGTAATCATGACGAATCAACAGGAAGCCTGAGGATGTGGTTTCAGCGGCACTTATTATTGCAGATAAAACAGATGTAAGAAGAAGCCGTGTGCGCCAGAAAGAACAATCCGCTTACGATATCCATGACAGGGTAAATTATGCAGTTACAGATGCCAAGCTGAAGATTGCGGAAGACAGATCAGTAATTGCACTGAACCTACAGAATTGATGAAAAATCTGTTCCATGTATGATTATTTTGAGATTTTCCTTGAGCGTATGATGCTTTGCAGGAAAGCTGCGGAAATACTTGGAACAACTTTTAAGCTGACAGTAAATGGCCGTAAGGTTTTATAGAATAAATGAAAAAGATAGAGAAATTTATTGAAAGAGATGCTTGCAAAAAGGGTATCTCTTTTTGTGTTGATTTTTGCAGCGGATGTTTCAAATCTGCATTGAGAAATCAGAATAACTACAGTATAATGGATGAAGAATTTAACCGAATAAACTGCTCAGCAGTTATCAGGTGTAGAACTACGCAGCGAAGTGGATGATTTTATCTGCTTAAATACAATATAACAGGAGAAGCACATGAAAATATATTTAGCCCCGCTTGAGGGAATTACTGGATATACATACAGAAGGGCACTTTACAATTGCTTTGGAGGGTTTGACAAATATTTTATTCCTTTTATTCTTCCAAACCAGAAAGGACATCTCAGCACCAGAGAAAAGAAAGACATTATGCCTGAGAATAATGAGGGGATGTATGCTGTTCCCCAGATTTTGACAAAGAATGCAGAGGATTTTATCCAGACAGCGGAAACACTGCAGGAATACGGTTATAATGAAGTGAATCTGAATCTTGGCTGTCCGTCAAAGACTGTTGTGACAAAAGGCAGAGGTGCGGGATTTCTGGACAGACCGGATGAACTGGACAAATTCCTGGATGAGATTTTCCGTAAATGTGATATGAAGATTTCCATCAAGACTCGATTGGGTATGGATGATCCGGAAGAATTTGAAGATCTGCTGACGATTTATAATAAATATCCACTGGAAGAGTTAATTGTTCACGCAAGAGTGCAGAAAGACTATTACAAAAATACGCCACGTCTGGAAACATTTGGGGAGGCGGTGGAGCGGGCCAAGAGCCCGGTTTGCTATAACGGAGATATCGTCACAGCAAAGGACTGTACCAGATTACAGGACATGTTTCCGACCCTGGACTGCATTATGACAGGCAGAGGAACACTGAAGAATCCTGCACTTGCCAGAGAGATCCGTGGCGGTGCACCTGCGTCAAAGGAAGAAATCCGCAGATTTCATGATATGATGTACAATGAATATTGTGAAGACCTGTCCGGAGACAGAAATATCCTGTTCCGTATGAAAGAATTATGGTCTTATCTGGCACCTATGTTTACAAACAATAAAAAATATGCCAAAAAGATTAAGAAGGCTGAGAAATGTGTGGTATATGAAAATGCAGTCAGAGAATTATTTGGCTGTGAACAGTTAATTGGAGAAGTGGAAAATGCGGATATGGAAAATACTGGATTATTATAATAGCTGAAAGATATAGAACTCACAGTATTTCGATAAAAGTAACTGATTAGTATCTTTAGGGTTGCAATATTTTTATTAAGAAGGAGAAAAAGAATCCTATGAAATCTCATGTATTTCAGATGAAATATTTCTTAGCAGGCATCTATATTATCTGTGTTATATTTACCTGCTTTAACGCCAGGTTTTATCATACGCCTCTGGCGAAGATATCTTCAGTAACAGAAAAGGAAACAATGAGCAGAAAAGGAACCAGGGATGTAGAAGAGTATTATTATACTCAGAAAATTACAGCGCGTATATTAAATGGTACCATAAAGGGGAAGAGATTTCTATTTCTAATGAATATACATCGTCTCAGGTTCAGAATCAGAAATATCACAAAGGAGACACGGTCCTTTTAAGCGGTTCAAGGGAAAATCCAGGGAAATCCATACGTTCCATAAAGCGTGATGGTTATCTGGCATTGCTGGCAGGTGGTCTGTTTTTTCTTCTGATCTGTATTACAGGAAAACAGGGATTCTATACGATCATATCGTTGATATTGAACACAATTATATTCGCGTTTGGATTTCAGGCTTTTATGAAAGGGGAAAATATCTTAAATATCTGCAATGTAATTGCTTTTCTTTTTTCGATAACAACTCTGATCTGTCTGAATGGAATCCACAGAAAAACATGGGCTTCTGTTATTTCAACCATATGCGTACTGTTTCTGATCATGGCATTATTTGAATTTTCTATTCAGTTTTTTGGAGATTTGGATTATTCTAATCTGGAATATCTGGGGAGTATGAGTAATTCCGCTGATATATTCTGGACAGATATTATGCTGACAGGACTTGGAGCTATCATGGATGTAGCTGTAACTATTAGTGCTGCAACAGGGGAAATTGTCCGGAAAAATCCAGATGTTTCTCTGAGAAAATTAATACATTCAGGACGGGAAATCGGATATGATATTATGGGAACCATGATAAATGTGTTGCTTTTTGTTCTGGCAAGCGGCATGATTCCTATGTTTATCCTGAAAATGAACAATGAGATCAGGTTTATAACGATCATACGATATCATATTCCATATGATATCTGTCGTTTTCTGATTGAAAGTATAGGAATTGTACTGGCAATCCCTGTATCTGTTTTTATTTCTTCTATTATCATGAAACTACCATCTCTGAAAAGGAGCGACAAAAAATGATATTTCTTGCACTGGTATTGATTATTTTAATGATTCTGATTGGTGGGGGAGCGCGGAGCAGTTTCTCTTATGACATTGGCCGGTAATATTGTAATTCTGTTTATTTCGATTCTTCTGATGTCCATTGGTTTCCCGGCTCTGCTTCTGATATTGGCTGCAGGGGCAGGAGTCTGCTATAATTCCCTGTTCTACCAGAATGGAAACAATCCAAAGACACGGGCGGCTTTTCTGGCTACCTTGCTTGTGATGCTGCTTTTATTTATTCCGATTTATCTTATTATATGGAGATCAGGAAGCTATGGACTGAATGAGCTTCAGCTTTCAGAAGATGATTTTATGTATTATTACAGTACGGATATCCATATTAATATGCTTCATGTGGCAGTTTTTGTAACTGTTTTCAGTACTCTTGGAGCGGTTATTGATACTGCTTTATCTGTAACTTCTTCTGTATATGAAGTCTGGACACATAAAAACAGCCTGACAGCGAAAGAACTTACTTCTTCCGGCTATCAGGTTGGAAAAGAAATTATAGGAACAACTGTAAATACGCTGCTTTTTGCTTATCTTGGAGGCTCTATTCTGTTATTTGCCTATGTTCAGACACAGCAATATAACCTGGAAATTATCCTCAATTCCAAATTTCTTTTTCAGGATGTTGCAATCATGCTGTCTGGGGCGATTGCCTGCCTTTTTACAGTACCGGTATCAATCAGATGTGTGATTCGCCAGATTCATCATGCTGCATCTGAAACAGATCACAGCATGATCGGATTTGTTTTCACAGTCTTTGCAGATTTCCATGAAGCATATCTCCGCTGCACTGCAGATGGAATCCATGATCCCGGAACAGATGCGCAAAGAGAACATTAGAAGGATTGGAATTAATTCTGTTCTTTTTTTGTCCATACATTATCCTGTAAAATGGGTCGTATCTGGAGCAGTATCTTTTGATGTATTATCTATTATCAGCAGTATATAGTATCACTTCTCGCTTTATATTTCTTTTGTGATGCTGTATATAAAAGGACTAACTGTCTGTGGGGAGCAGTCATACTACATATAATCTATAATGCAGTAGGAGCAATGATTATAATTCAATGAAGTAATTTTTATGAGGTGATTTTATGTGTGAAAATGAAAAAAAGAAATATCATTCCATTGAGATGACCACAGGATCTCTCTGGAAAAATATACTTCTCTTCAGCCTTCCTCTTATGGGATCACAGGTACTGGAGGTTCTTTTTAACTTAAGCGATGTTGCTGTTGTTGGACGGTTTGCAGATTATATGGCACTAGGTGCCGTCGGCTCCACAACTTTGCTGGTTACTCTGTTTACCGGAATCCTTATCGGAATGGGTGCCGGTGTCAATGTCCGCGTAGCTCACGAACTGGGTGCCGGTAATAAAAAAGGCACAGAAGAAACAATCCATACTTCTCTTCTTTTGTGCGCAATCACAGGTCTGCTCGTCTGCGCCATCTGTCTTCTGTTTTCCGGGCGGATGCTGTCCATGATGAACACGAAGCCGGAACTTATTGATCAGGCTATTTTATATATGAAGATCTATTCCCTGGGAATGCCTGCAATGGCCGTATACAATTTCGGAAACGGCGTATTAAGTGCCATAGGCGATACGAAACGACCATTGATCTACCTTTCCATTGCAGGTGTGGTCAATGTTCTTCTGAATCTGTTTTTTGTTATTGTCTGTCATATGGCAGCTGCAGGCGTTGCAACAGCCAGCGCAATTTCTCTGTATATCTCTGCTTCTCTGGTGATGATCCATCTCCTCAGAAGAACCGATGACTGCAAAGTATCTCTGCGTAAGATCTGTCTGCACCCCAAGGCCTGCAAAGCAGTTCTCATGCTTGGCATCCCTACAGGTCTTCAGAACGGAATCTTGCTATTGCAAACCTGTTTGTGCAGACTGGTGTCAACTCTTTTGATGCAGTGATGGTTTCCGGAAATGCAGCTGCCGCAAATGCTGACTCCCTGATCTATAATGTCATGTTTTCTTTTTATACTGCATGTGCAAGCTTTATCGGTCAGAACTGGGGTGCCGGTAATAAAAAACGAATGCTGAAATCTTATAGAGTCAGCCTTACATATGCCTTCATTTTCGGTGCAATCCTGGGTGGACTACTCCTTGTGTTTGGCCCACAGTTTCTTTCTCTGTTCGCTACGGAACCAACAGTTATTGATGCTGGTATGCAGAGGATTCGTATTATGGCATTCAGCTATGCGTTTAGCTGTTTTATGGATGGCAGTATCGCCGCATCCCCGAGGCATCGGAAAAAGTATTCCGCCTACCATTATCGTTATCCCTGGGCTCCTGCGTATTTCGTATTGTCTGGATTTATACAGTATTTGCACATTTCCAGACGATTTCATCACTGTATCTTTTGTATATCTTCTCATGGGGAATTACAGGACTTGCAGAAACTCTGTTTTTTGTTGTAAGTTTTAAGAAAATATGGGCTGGAAAATAGTCATAGCCATTCTGTGATTTATATGCCAGGTGGATTCCGCAATTGACTGGAAAAGAAAAACAGCTTAACAAACGGGTTGAAATTTCAATCGGAATTGACCGAGCTGAAAGCGAGGGATACTTCTTGTCCGAGGGGCAAGAAGGTGGAACTAAAAATAATTAGAACAATCGGAATTTGTAGAATTAGTAAATCTCGATTTTGGGAAATACAAGAATGTGTCTCATTATGGTTTTAATGCGGTTTGTAAGGAGAAACAATATGATTGGGTTTGTTATATGGTCACTTTTGGGAGTGTTTATAATTGGATTAGGAATAAAAGATATGTTTTCTAAGAATCCCGTTGGATTCTGGGCTAATACCGAAACAATAAAAGTAAAAGATGTTAAAGATTACAATCGTGCGAGCGGACTATTGTTTATAATCTATGGAATCATTTTTGTTATATTAGGAATTCCGCTGTTAGATGGTCAAAATACACCATACGTTCTGTTGTCGGTTATTGGTGTGATGGTGGAAACAATTGTAATTATGGCTGCTTATAGTTTAGTTATCGTTAAAAAGTATGAAGAGAAGTAAATAACTTTGAAGTTGCAAGGAGGAAATTATGAAATTTATGCAAACAGAGAAAAAACAGCTATTGATCTATGTGATTATAGCATACGGAATCACATATGTAATGGGACTTCTGATGTGGTATAGCTATGGAAAAGGTCTTGATCTCAGCGCTTTTCCAAATGCGCAGATGCTGTATCCAGCAGCAGGTGTGATGATGGCTTATTTAATTACCAAAAAGGAGATAAAAATCTTCCAACGGCTTTTTACATATTCTTTGTAGCTCTCACGGCGGTGCTGGTTGTCTGCACGGCGGCTTCTGTTCTGGCTCCCCAAAATAGAGATCTGATGAGCATGCCATATTCTCAGTGGGCACCGATCATGGAGTACGTTATAATAGGTGGCAGCGTTATTTTCTGGATTCTTCTTCTGCAATCCGGTAAAGAAAAGCGCAGATCCTATGGACTGAACAGCGAACATTGGAATATATCTATTCGTATGATCCTGTTGTTTATTGGATTATATCTTCTCATGATTTGTGATTGCCTGTGCTCTGAGCGGCCAGCTTTCTGAATTTGGCAAAATAATGGCAAATCCTACTACCTGGATCATATTTTTTACTGTTTTGGTAAACTTTTTCCTGTCAGTAGTGGCATTCTTTGGAGAAGAATACGGATGGAGATATTATCTTCAGCCTCTTCTTCAGAAAAAATTTGGACTAAAAGG
>ENA-OQDD01000789-OQDD01000789.1-human-gut-metagenome-genome-assembly--contig:-NODE-789-length-11803-cov-1.636005_pt1 | contig 11803 bp, 14 predicted proteins | sample MGYA00242507_ERZ504598 | MGnify/ENA primary metagenome ERZ504598 (study PRJEB26092, sample SAMD00036318) | human gut metagenome | host: Homo sapiens | study: EMG produced TPA metagenomics assembly of... | reverse complement strand
AGGCATGATACATATGTATAATCAATATGGCGATACTACTTATTTGATACATGGAGAATGGGAAGAGGATAAAAGAAGAATATGAGTATGATAAGTACGACAAATATGGTAATTGGCTTGAATGTCGTGAGTTAAAAGAAGGAGAAACTGCGAAATTTATCAGAAGACAGTTTAAATATATAAATTAGCATATTTATGAGAAATACTATTATCCTTTTAATTAGCATAGCTACATTCATAGCTTGCACTAAACAAAAAGTAAAACGGGTTTCTACCATAGACAGCACTTTACAAGTAAGAGTTGATTCTATTTTACAAAACAAGCTATCCGAACTTGATGCTACAGTAGGGCAAGTTATTGTAATGGAAGCACAGACGGGAGAAATTAAGGCTTCTGTTGGTTCTGATTCCATTCTTCAAGAATCGGGATTAGTGCGTACCGCTTCACTTTTGGCAGCATTGGAAACAAAGGCAATCAAATTATCCGATACGATAGATGTTGGTAATGGCATTTTAGCCATTGGTAAAGATACATTGTACGACCATAATTCGCACAGGGGTGGATATGGTAAAATCACAGTGGAGCAAGGTTTCGGACTTGCATCCAATATTGCCACCTACAAAATAATAGAAAAGGCATTTGAGAACGGACAAGCCTTTGCAGAAGCACTTGCAAAATACGGCTATCAAGCGAAAGACGCAAGTCTTGTTTATATCTGGATATGGCATACTCACAACTCCATTACAGAACTTGACTTTCTTTAATAGCATAGCTAAAAGTAACACTGCCATTAAACAAGCATTGGAATACTCTGTTTCTGATAGATTAGCTAAGCCTGCCCAATCAGATAAAGTAAAAGTAGCCGGAGCAACGGGAACAATTCAACTTTCAAATGGTGAATATGCCGTAGAATTTTGCGGTTACTTTCCTGCCGATAATCCGAAATACAGTATCATTGTTTCCATTAATAAGAAAGAAATACCTGCAAGTGGTGGACTGATGCAGGTGATGTGTTTAGACAAATAGCCAACATCTTAATGACAGAAAAATCATCCGATGTGGAAGGACTACTTGGATTTTGGGCTACTGACACCATACTAAAGACAAATTATAAACTTGTCATGTTAATGGACACTCTATACAGATATGTGCACACAGCCCAATTCTCATCATCCGCGCTTGAAGATAATACAGAATGGATGAATAAATACCGCAATCAATTATGCAGATATTATAAGGTCAATCAATTAGGGACAGATACAATATCCAATTACGCCAAAGCAGATACAGTAATTGAAGCAAGCCGGAAATTGTGGAAGTTGGATTCAGATGGCTCTACTGCGGGGCTGACTATAAGCAACGGTATAGAACGTACACGACTGATATTCCAACAATATAATGAGTATGTACGATTATTGGAGCTATGTGAAACAGACGGACAAAAAGGATTACTAAAGGATGAATTTAAAGCGTGGATTGATTTGAATACTCTGATGTCAGAAATTTATAGTGACTGCGTTTATTTAAGATATTGGGGCGGCTCTATTACCGGACCAGTTCGTTCAGCAGGAATACTTCAGATTTTAAAATCTCACATTTCAATGTACCAAAAGGATAGAAGTCTGTTAAACGATAATTTTTATCTTTATAAAGACAATGGTGTTTTCATGGAATGTGCCAAAAATCTGTTACTGGATTGCTGTCAGTCTGCACTAAAAGAATATGTTTATGAAGATGAGAAAAGTGAGAGCTACAAAGAACTAACAACAGTTGCCAAACAAAAGGTTTCTACACTTCCAATAGTAATCGGCAAGTGGATTAAAGCACGTGAATCATGGGCTAATGAAACAAACGAACTTGAAGAGAGACATGAAAAAAATACCAGTGAAGTGCTTGTTAGGCTGTCAATCCTAATTAGTTCTTTACGATAAATGGTGAGTAATGTGTTTAGGCAGAATATTGAAATAGAGATACTACCTTTTAGCACATGGCATTGAGAAACGGTTTAGTCCTGCAAAGAATATAGAGTAGTAACAACAAAAGCCAACCTACTCTATTACGAATAAGTTGGCTTTTCAGTTCTGAACAATATCTATTAACAATAAAACTATGTGTTATACAACTGTATTCATGATTACAGAGAATACCAAGTAATAGGAACAGATTTTCAGCAGGTAGATTTTTAAGAAGATATAGCTTTATATACCCACTACTAATTTCTATACCGATACTCTATTATATAATGGAAATACAGTATATGAATATTTTTATGATAAAGAGAAAGCTACTCTATACTATTATATACCATATCATTAGATAGATAAAAAACTGATAGTCAAAAGCAAAACTATAAGAAAGAATCATTGCATAACAGCGCAATATTGACTAACTTTGTGATGCAGTTCAATGCTGCAAAGAGATTAATTAATTTATTGTTGAATTATCTTGGTTCATTACTGGATTAAACCATAAATTAAACTATGGTGCAGAAATAAAGCATAAGATATTAATAATCAAGATTATCATAGCTATAATAATAAACGTCTGGGGGGCGTGTGGTCGCAAGTTCGAATCTTGTCATCCCGACTGTTGAGCATTGAGGAGTTAAGTCTAAAACTTAGCTCCTTATTTTTTACATTAACTCAATGTCCGATATTCATTCGGAGAACATCCTACAACTCTTTTGAAAGCCTTGCTGAAATACTGTGGATATTGATATCCTAAGGCATAAGCAACGTCACCGACAGATTTAGCGGGGTCAGTAAGCAACTCTTTTGCCCTATCCATTATTTTGGTTAATATATATTCTTGCGCAGAAACACCTGTCTCCTTTTTAATCAAGTCTCCGAAATAATTTGCAGACAGGTTCAGTTGGTCTGCACAATAAGCCACAGTCAGCGTACCCCGCTCAGCGGGTTTATCCGATACGAAATAGTCGTTCAGCAATGCTTCAAAAGAGCCGAGCATGCCCTTGTTCTCCTTTTTACGGGTAGTAAACTGTCTATCATAGAAACGAATGCAATAGTTGAGCAGCAGCTCGATGGCAGAAGCGATAATCAGGTTAGTGTGACGGTCTGCCTGGTTGTATGTTTCCTCGTCAATCTTTGTCAAACAATCAATGATGGTCTGTTGCTCTTGTTTGGATAGATGCAATGCTTCGTTAGCGGCGTATGAGAAAAAACGTATAATCCTGCATATGCCGACCGAGCGGCGTACCGCGTAGCAGGTCGGGATGGAACAACAGACACCATCCGGAACCGGTAAAAGTCGACCCGTCGGCTTCATGCCCGAATACTTGCCCCGGAGCGATAAACACCAGCGTGTTCTCCTGAAAATCGTAAGAGCGACGACCGTAGGTCAAATCGTCCGTACATCGTAGTTCTTTCAGAAAAATCACATACATCCCCACGTGCTTGCGTGCATGGGGTACGGGGTGCGGCATACGGCTTCCCTCTATGACACTGACCAGAGGATGCCTTGTTTCCACACCCATATAGTCATTGTACTCCTTTATCGTTTTCAGTTGCATAACCTTCTCCATAACAGTCTATTTCAGTGGTTTCTATGCAAATGTAGAAAATATCTTCAGGTTATCTCTCCAATCAGTAAAAATTATCCTTTAAACCGTAATTCATGACCGGTCGAAGTGGAAAATCCAGCCTAATTTTGCAGCAAGTAAAACTTGATACATAATAATAAAGATTATGAAACTAAAAATGAGAATTATGACAACGCTACTCGGACTTGTCTTTGGATGCGGCATCGCAGCTTCGCAAACACCGAGAGCAGAACAAACCATGAACAGTAAACGACAATACATCGCAGAGGTCGCAGCCCTTACAAGCATGGGGCACCTCGACCAATTAAGAACAGTCCTTATCGGTGGACTGAATAGCGGTATCACCGTCAGCGAGCTTAAAGAAGTTATGGTCCATTCCTACGCCTATTGTGGTTTTCCGCGTGCCCCGCGCGGACTGCAAACATTGGTTGCGGTACTTGACGAGCGTAAGGCAAAAGGCATCAGAGACAACCAGGGGCGCGAAGCGTCACCGATAACCGATACCCGCAGCAAATACGAACGCGGACGTGACATTCTTGCAGAGATTTCGGGCACCCCGGCAGATGCGCCGAAAGCCAACTATGCCGTCCTGGCCCCGGAAATCGAAGTATTCCTTAAAGAACATCTCTTTGCCGAGCTTTTCGAGCGGGACGTGCTGACCTATGCCGAACGGGAACTGGCAACCGTTGCATAATAGCTTCTTTGGGCAAAGGCGTGGAACCGATGCTGAAAGGCACATGGGTATTGCGCTGAATGTAGGCGTAACACCGGACGAATTACGCGGTGTGCTGGCTATCATTGAAAAGAATATCGGACGTAGCGAAGCCGATAATGGCAAACAAGTATTGAACGAATTATTGCAAAGCAAAGGGTTGACTATCAAACCGGAAACCCCGATTGTAGCAGTGGAGAATGACGTGAAGAAACAGAAAGTGACATTCCACAACCGTTTTTTGATTGATATAGTTGGCGACCTCTATTTCCCTGCAGACTATGATGCCACAAAGAAATATGCCGCCATCATCGTCGGTCATCCCTTTGGTGGCGTCAAAGAACAGACTTCGGGACTCCATGCCCGTAGTTGGCGGAACTCGGCTATGTGGCATTAGCTTCGATGCGTCCTATTATGGCGAGAGTGGCGGTTATCCGCGTCGTATGGAATCGCCCGAAGTGCGGGTAGAAGACTTCAGTGCGGCAGTCGATTTCCTCACGAACCATCCGGCTGTCTATGCTGATAAGATAGGAGTAATCGGCATCTGTGGCGGAGGCTGCTACTCTGTCAGTGCTACGCAGATAGACCATCGCATCAAGGCACTTGCCACCATCAGTATGTACGACATGGGCCGCGCCCGCCGTCAGGGTGTAGGCGACTCGCAGACTTACGAACAGCGTATGGCTATCCTTGATGAAATCGGCCGCCAGCGTACGATGGAATATGGTGGGGCTGTACGCAAGGATATCCGTGCCCTGCCCGAAAAAGTGGATGAGAACACACCGAAGTTTGCCATCGACTTCCTCGATTATTACGACAATCCACAACGCGGTCAGCATCCCAACTCTACGGCTATTACTCCTACACGAGCCTCGCACCGATGATGAACTTCTTCCCCTTTGTGCAAATCGAGACTATATCGCCACGTCCTATGCTTTTCATAGTGGGAGAAAATGCAGTATCGAAATATTTTTCTGAGGAGCATACGCGAAAGCCGCCGAACCGAAAGAACTAGTTTGTCGTACCCGGAGCTACGCACGTGGATTTATACGACCAGCCGAAATATCTGAAAATCACGCTTCCCAAACTGGACTCTTTCTTTAAACAACATTTAAAATAACTCTTCAAGATGAAAAAGATGACTTACTTATTTCTACTGGCTGCAACACTTGGTGCTTGCAGTCCGAAACCGGAAAACAAGATTGAAACACCCCCAAAAGCATCAGCCTCTCTCTTTCCCCAAGGAGATGCCATCGAGGGCAGCAATTTCAACGGAACGGCATACCTCCAACGGCTGATGACCGACAGTGAAACATTCGATGTGGTAGTCTCCGACGTGATATTCGAGCCGAAAGCCCGAAACAGCTGGCATTCGCATCCGGGCGGACAGATTCTGATTGCCACCGCCGGAAAAGGTTACTATCAGGAAAAGGGGAAGCCTATACAAGTGTTGAATCCCGGCGATGTAGTCGCTATTCCGGCAGATGTGGTGCATTGGCACGGAGCGGCTCCCGACAGCGGATTCACGCATATAGCTATCAATACAAAAGTTCATTTGGGTGCTACACAGTGGTATGAACCTGTAAGCGATGAAGAATACACTAATCAATAAATATCTAAAAACAACTCGAATATGAAAAAGTTACTTCTTATTCCGCTCTTGCTCCTCTCTCTAACGACAATGGCAGCATGCTCTACCACCGACGACACTCCCGATACTCCATCCGGAAACGGCAATATGCTTGTGCTCTACTTTTCTGCCGAAGGACACACCCAGGCCATTGCCGAACGTATCGTGAAACTTACAGGCGCAGATATCCATCGCATTGAGGCTGCCGAACCGTATGCTGCAAATCCTTACGATGACAGCGACCGCATTCAGCATGAAGCCTATAATGACCTGCGCCCTGGAGTAGCGAATCTGCTTGATAAAGAGGCATTGGCGAAATATGATACAATTTTCGTCGGTTCGCCTTGCTGGTGGCATCAACCGCAATGGTAGTCTGTACATTCCTCGAAGCATACGACCTGAAAGACAAGGTAATCATTCCTTTCTTTACCTACGGGGCTACTACCTATCTGAACGAGTCCATGCAGAAAATTTACAAGGTAACATCCACTTCAAGACATATTCCGGAAACACTTCCCGAAGACCTTGATGCGGAGGATATTACGACACCAGGACGCCCTGATGATGCAGATATCGACATGCCGGGCAACGCTAATGGTACAGAAGGATGGTTACACCGAATCGGAATAGCAGTGCGTTCGGGAATATTCAATACATCTGCCGACTAATTGATAATATCTTTTTCTTCTTCGAGCACTCCGTCTGCCAATGCAATATCTTCCCCCATCTCCCAATACTTCATCCACTTTTACTGGAATTCTCGTAAGAAATCTCTATTTTGCACTTTAAACAAGAAAAATTATGGGAGCAGCTAAATGGATAGGCGGCATCATCGGCTTCATGGCCGGAGGACCGCTGGGAGCCTTGGCAGGTTTTGTATTCGGTTCACTGTTCGACACCGATTCAAGTGACGCAGGCAGTTATTATGGAGAAGAACCAACGCACGGCACTACCTATACCGGGCAACGGAACAGTTTCCTCTTCTCCATGCTCGTGATGGCTTCGTACATTATCCGTGCAGACGGGCGCATCATGCATAGTGAAATGGAATTCGTCCGCCGCTTTCTGAGAAGCACATTCGGTGAGGCTGCCGTGGGCGAGGGAGAACGGATACTGCTCAACCTCTTCGAACAGCGCAAGCAGATGGACAGACAAAACCCACTGGCATTTAAAAACACCATCCGTGACTGTGGAACGCAGATTGCCGCCAACCTGACATACGAGGAACGCTTGCAACTGCTGGTATTCTTGGTAGAAATTGCCAAAAGCGACGGACACGTCTGCAACGAGGAGATAGAAGCCTTGAAAGAAGTGGCCATGTACATGGGACTATCCGTCAAGGAAGTGGAATCCATGCTTAACCTAGGCGGTAGCTCACTGAACGAGGCCTACAAAGTACTTGAAATTGAACCCACTGCCACCAATGACGAAGTGCGTGCCGCTTACCGCCGCCTAGCCTTGAAACACCATCCCGACCGGGTGGCAACGCTGGGCGAAGACATCAAGAAAGCCGCAGAAGAGAAGTTCCAAAGCATCAACAATGCCAAAGAACAGATATACAAGGCACGAGGTATGAAATGACGTACCTCGCTCCTTGCCTTGTGGACAGCATCATGACGTTTATAAACATTCTATATTAACATCAACCCACACACTTATGAAGAAAACCCTTGCAATCCTTGCACTAGGCCTTACTGCCATTGCCGGACATGCCGCCACGCCGCTCTGGATGCGCGATGTGCAAATCTCTCCCGACGGTACGGAAATCGCATTCTGCTACAAAGGAGACATCTACAAGGTGCCGGCCAAAGGTGGAACCGCCACACAGCTTACTACCCAAGAGAGCTACGAATGTACCCCCATATGGTCGCCGGACGGCAAACAAATAGCCTTTGCCAGCGACAGATACGGCAACTTCGACGTATTCGTGATGCCGGCAGACGGCGGAACCGCCCAACGGCTCATACCCACTCCACCGGTGAGATACCCTCCACATTCACTCCGGACGGAAAGTATATCTTGTTTTCCGCCTCCATCCAGGACCCGGCAAGCAGCGCTCTTTTCCCCACTTCGGCCATGACCGAGCTTTACAAAGTACCTGCAACGGGAGGGCGTACGGAGCAAGTGCTGGGCACCCCTGCCGAAGCGGTCTGCTTCGACAAGGCGGGCCATCAGTTCCTCTACCAAGACCGCAAGGGATTTGAAGATGAATGGAGAAAGCATCACATCTCCTCCATCACCCGCGACATCTGGCTGTATGATGCAAAGACGGGTACCCATACCAACCTCACCGACCGCGCGGGCGAAGACCGCAACCCGGTGTTGTCACCCGATGGAAGAACGGTTTACTTTCTGAGTGAGAGAAACGGCGGCTCATTCAACGTGTATGCCTTCCCGCTGGCACAGCCCCGAGAGGTGAAGCCCATCACCAGCTTCAAGACACATCCCGTGCGCTTCCTCTCCATGAGTGACGGCGGGACGTTGTGCTACAGTTACGACGGCGAAATCTATACCCAGCAGCCGGATGCCACCCCGAAGAAAGTCGCCATAGAACTGGTGCGCGATGACCGGCCGCAATTCGCCAACCTGCAGTCTTCCGACGGAGCCACCTCTGCCGTTGTGTCCCCGGACGGAAAACAGATTGCCTTCACGCTGCGCGGAGAAGTCTTTGTCACTTCGGCAGACTATGCCACTACCAAGCAGGTGACGCACACACCGGCACGCGAAGCGGGCCTCTCCTTTGCGACGGACAACCGCACCCTGGCCTACGCCAGCGAGCGAGGCGGCAACTGGCAGCTCTACCTTGCCAAGATAGCCCGCAAGGAAGACCCTAACTTCCCGAACGCCACGCTGATTGAAGAAGAAGTGCTGCTGCCCTCCACCACCGTGGAACGTGCCTATCCGCAATTCTCGCCCGACGGCAAGGAACTCGCCTTTATCGAAGACCGCATCCGGCTGATGGTGCTCAATCTGGAGACGAAGAAGGTGCGCCAGATTACGGACGGCTCCACCTGGTACAGCACCGGCGGAGGATTTGACTACGCATGGTCGCCGGACGGTAAATGGTTTACACTTGAGTTCACGGGTAACAAGCACGACCCCTACTCCGACATCGGCCTGGTCAGCGCAGAGGGAGGCAAAGACATCATCAACCTCACCAATAGCGGCTACATGAGCGGCTATCCCCACTTTGCGCTGGACGGCAACGCCATCCTTTTCACCACCGAACGCTACGGCATGCGTGCCCATGCCTCATGGGGCTCGCTGAACGACGCCATGCTCGTCTTCCTCAACCAAGACGCCTACGACAAATACTGCCTGAGCAAAGAAGACTACGAACTGCGCAAGGAGCTGGAGAAGGAACAAAAGAAGTCTGCCGGAAAAGACACCCCCCAAGACAAAAACAAGGATAAAAAGAAGAAAGACGACAAGAAAGACAGCAATACTGACGAAAAAGATGACCAGCCGAAAGACATCGTCGTAGAGCTGAAAGGCATCGAAGACCGTGTGGTGCGCCTCACCCCGAATTCTTCCGACATGGGCAGCACCATCATCTCCAAGGATGGCGAGACACTCTACTACCTGGCAGCCTTCGAAGGCGGCTACGACCTCTGGAAGATGAATCTGCGCAAGAAAGAGACCCGCCTGCTGCACAAGATGGATGCCGGATGGGCGGACATGCAGCTGGACAAGGACGGCAAGAGCCTCTTCCTGCTGGGTAGCCACAAGATGCAGAAAATGGACACTTCATCCGACGCGCTGACCCCCATCACCTTCCAGGTAGATGCCAAGATGGACCTGGCTGCGGAGCGCGAATACATGTTCGACCACGTGTACCGCCAACAGCAGAAGCGATTCTACAATACCAATATGCACGGAGTGGACTGGGACAAGATGACCGCCGCCTATCGCCGCTTCCTGCCCCATATCGACAACAATTATGACTTTGCCGAACTGCTGAGCGAATGGCTGGGCGAGCTGAACGTATCTCACACCGGCGGCCGTTTCTATCCCAAAGGGCAATCCGAACCTACTGCCAGCCTGGGACTGTTCTTCGACTGGAACTACACGGGCAAGGGCATGCTCATTGCCGAAGTAGTGGAGAAAGGCCCCTTCGACACAGCCAACACCCGGGTGAAAGCCGGCACAGTCATCGAAAAGATAGACGGCGTGGAAATCACCCCCGATGCGGACTATTACACGCTGCTCAACAACAAGGCACGGAAGAAAACACTTGTTTCTCTCTTCGACCGCAGACCAAGGAGCACTGGGAAGAGGTCATTATCCCCATTACGAACGGTGCGTTCAGCGATTTACTCTACAGCCGCTGGGTGAAACAGCGTGCGGCAGACGTTGACCGATGGTCGGGTGGCCGATTGGGTTACGTGCACATCGAGTCTATGGGAGACGACAGTTTCCGTTCCGTCTACTCGGACATCCTGGGAAAATACAACAACCGCGAAGGCATCGTCATCGACACCCGTTTCAATGGCGGTGGACGCTTGCACGAGGATATAGAAATACTTTTCAGTGGACAAAATACTTCACCCAAGTGGTGCGCGGTCGCGAGACGTGCGACATGCCCAGCCGCCGCTGGAACAAACCCTCCATCATGGTGATGTGCGAGGCCAACTACTCCAATGCGCACGGCACGCCGTGGTTTACAGCCACCGCGGACTGGGCAAGCTGGTAGGCATGCCCGTGCCGGGAACCATGACCAGCGTGTCGTGGGAACGCCTGCAAGACCCGTCATTGGTATTCGGCATCCCCGTCGTGGGCTACCGCCTGTCGGACGGCAGCTATCTGGAGAACTCGCAGCTGGAGCCGGACATCAAAGTAGCCAATTCACCCGAGACCATCGTGAAGGGAGAAGACACACAGCTGAAAGCTGCCGTAGAGGAACTGCTGAAGGAACTCGAAAAATAAGTACCGCCCTGCCCCACGCAGGAATACCGGTCATATAGGCCGATATATATATTAAGATGATGTGTCAAAACGGTTGATGGCACATCATCTTTTTTTATATGCCACAAGGAAGCAAGACTTTTTCTATCTCACTTTTTTGCACTATCTTTGTGACATAAATTCCTAACTCTTTAACTGATTATGTTTGCTGACTTGTTAAACTCCTCCTATTTCGCGCTCTTTCTCATTGTGGCTTTAGGCTTCATGTTGGGAAGAATCAAGATTAAAGGGCTTTCGCTCGACGTCTCCGCCGTCATCTTCATTGCCCTGCTGTTCGGACACTTCGGTGTCATCATCCCCAAAGAATTAGGAAACTTCGGACTGGTGCTCTTCATCTTCACCATCGGCATCCAGGCCGGTCCCGGATTTTTCGACTCCTTCCGGAGCAAGGGCAAGACGCTTATCATCATCACCCTGCTCATCATCTGCTCCGCCGCCCTGACGGCAGTAGGACTGAAATATGCCTTCGACATCGATACTCCCAGTGTCGTGGGACTGATAGCCGGTGCCCTGACCAGTACGCCGGGACTCGCCGTTGCCATTGACAGCACCCATTCCCCACTGGCATCCATCGCTTACGGTATTGCCTATCCTTTCGGCGTTATCGGCGTGATTCTCTTCGTTAAGCTGCTGCCCCGTATCATGCGCATCGACCTCGACAAGGAGGCGCGCCGGTTGGAGAAGGAACGCCGCAGCCAGTTCCCGGAACTGACAACCTGTCTGTTCCGCGTAACCAACCCCGCCGTCTTCGACCGGAGCCTGATGCAAATCAATGCGCGCGCCATGACCGGAGCCGTCATCTCACGCCACAAGCACAACGAGCAGATAGCTATCCCCACCGCCCAGACCATACTTCACGAGGGAGACTACATACAAGCCGTGGGCAGCGAAGAGGCCTTGAACCAGCTCGCCGTCCTCGTGGGCCAGCGAGAAGAG
>ENA-OQDD01000786-OQDD01000786.1-human-gut-metagenome-genome-assembly--contig:-NODE-786-length-11853-cov-3.504008_pt1 | contig 11853 bp, 11 predicted proteins | sample MGYA00242507_ERZ504598 | MGnify/ENA primary metagenome ERZ504598 (study PRJEB26092, sample SAMD00036318) | human gut metagenome | host: Homo sapiens | study: EMG produced TPA metagenomics assembly of... | reverse complement strand
CGCACTTTGCGCCGTCGGCCTCGGTGGTGATGCGGCCGTCGCCGTTGGCGTTGGCCAGGTGGGCGCCGTGCTCGTCGTAGGTGATACCGGGAGCTTCGGCGGGCTTGTAGCCGATGGCGTGGTAGACGGCCTCGACCGGGTAGTCGGTGAACTCGCCGGTGCGGTGCATCTTGCCGTCGGCACCGGTTTCGGTGCGCTCCACGCGGATGGCCTTGACCTTGCCGTCCTCGCCGAGGATCTCGGTGGGGGCGGAGTTGAAGTGCACGTAGTACTTGCGGTCGGCCGGGTTGCCTTCGAAGTCGACGTCGCGTCATCTTCCATGTCTTCGGCCATCTCGCGGACGGCGAACAGCTCCTCGACCATCTGGCGGGTGAGCTTGTCCTTGCCGGCCACCTCGATGGTCTCGTCGTCCAGATCGAAGTCGTCCTCGTTGATGATGAGCTGCACGCCGGGCAGCTTCTCCATCTCGCGCAGTTCCTGCACGCTGAACTTGGCCTGGGCCACGCCACGGCGGATGAACAGGTGGAGCACCTTGGCCTTGTTCTGGCCGATGCCCTCGTACACGTTGTCCGGAATGTCGGTCTTGGCCTTGAGGTCGTCGGCGTTGCGCATGAGTTCGCGGGCCACGTCCATGGCCACGTTGCCGCCGCCGATCACGGCGACGTTCTCGGCCGTAAGCGGCCATTCGCGGGCACCGGTGGGGTAGCCGTCATACCATTCGACGAACTTGGCGGCGCCGTACACGCCTTCAAGGTCGGCACCGGGCAGGTTCAGCGGCTTGTCCTTGACCGCGCCGGTGGCGAACAGCACGGCGTCGTAACGGGCCAACAGGTCGTCAAGAGTCACGTCCTTGCCGAATTCCACGTCGCAGTAGAGGTGGATGTTCGGGTTGTCGAGCGTCTTCTCAAGCGCGGAGGCGATGAACTTGATGGACGGGTGGTCCGGGGCCACACCGTAACGCACCAGGCCGAACGGCACCGGCAGCTTCTCGAACAGGTCGATGCGCGCTTCGGTGCCGAGGCAAGTTCTTCGCCCAGCTTCTTGAGCTGCGCAGGAAGATATCGGATGAGTAGACGCCGGCCGGGCCAGCGCCGATTACAGCAATGCGGAGTTCAGTATTCACAGATTCAGTCACGCGCTCTAGCCTAACGCAAAGCCTTCCGTTGCAACAGAGGGCGAGTGGTGGGAATTCTGTGTATTAGGCCATAGTTTGTGCGTTTGGGAAACCTACGAGCACTGCTAATGTCAGATTATGGGTTTCCCTATTGGTCAAGTTATTGCCGTTCTCATTCCAAGAAGCATGCAAGGCGGATCAGGCCCTTACTCCGGATACGTTTATGCTGCAAGGCGGTTATCCACGCATTTACGACACGAGAATGCCGCTCAATCTGTTCTTCTCGAACTACATCGACACTTATATCGAACGTGATGTTTCCGAATATCTTGATGTACGCAATTTGGCTGACTTCCGCCGATTCTTGACTCTTTGCGCACTCAGTTCCGGAGCACTCATAAACTACACCAACATCGCCAACGAACTTGGTGTAAGTCCGCGAACCGTAAAGGCATGGATGTCAATTCTGGAATCAAGTTACATCGCATTCCATCTCATACCGTTCTACACGAACGCACGCAAACAGGTGGTCAAAACGCCGAAACTCTATTTTTATGACACTGGCTTGCTGTGCCATCTCTTGGGCATTCGGACGGTCGAAGCACTGGTTGCGCACCCCAAGTTCGGCGATATATTTGAAAACCTCATCATTGCGGAAACCATGAAACAGCATTTGAACGCCAATCAGGAGCCACAATTATTCTTCTACCGCGATGCCAGCAAGGTCGAGGTGGATTTGTTGGATTTCACCGATCCGAATCATCGCCTGATGATCGAAATCAAATCCGGGCAAACCTACCATGACCGGTTCGCCCGGCACCTTACTTTAATTGGCAATGTTCTCGGCATACCGTGTGAGCAACAGTACGTAACCAGTCGGGTTGAACATAGTTATGTCTCACAAGGAATCCGCGTCACTTCCGCCCTCGATTGGCTAGAAGGCCGACGGTAAAGAGCCACCGCAGAACAATAACAATACTGCACAACCGGCGAATCCCTTGATGACACTGAAGACGTCACCTCCAACGGCTCTTTACGACCTCGATTGCATTCATTAGGTCATTTCTTCGTCCATTAGGTCGGAGGGTGCTGAAGCCATCCCTTGGAACGGCGGGGTTTCAAGGGCCGCTCCGACCAAGGACCGACCTAATAAACGTCAAATCGACCTAATGAATAACTCCGATGCTATTGCTGCTTTCGTGGGTGGGATTTCCGTTTCCGCCACGTCACCAACCGTATCGCCCCGATTATGTTTCGATGCGGTGGACTCGACATACGACCATCCCGGTCAGTCAACTGACCTACAAAAACAGCAGAAGCCTCATATTCTTAATCAGTCCCGATCAATTAGGGCAGTGAGGCCCAGAGGATGCTCACCACGTCGATGGCCTCCTGGAGGAAGGCACCGACGACGACCGGGATAAGGTTGAACGCGGCGGCAATCATGCCGATGGTGGCAAGCACAAGGCCCGCGATTACGGCTTGAAGCATCACGCGCTTGGTGCGGCGTGCAATGGCGATGGCGCGCGGCACGGCGGCGATATTGTCATTCATAATGACCACCTGAGCGCTTTCGGAAGCGGCGGTGGACGTGCCATCGGTCATGGCCACGCCGATATCGGCAACAGCGAGCACCGGGGCATCATTCACACCGTCACCAACCATCATCGTGACGGTTTTGCCGGCTCCTGTAGCGGCCCTGACTGCGGCTACCTTATCCTCCGGGAACAGTTCGGCGTGAACCTCGTCAATGCCGACTTCGCTGGCAATGATATTGGCGGAAGCCCGCTTGTCACCGGTAAGCATGGCGAGCTCGGTGACGCCCAACTCATGCAGTTTGGCGAGCACTGCCTTGGCGTTGGCACGCGGCACATCGCGCAGCACGATGCGCGCGATCAGCCGGCCGTCAACGGACACGTAGGACGCCATCTCATCCGGCTGCAGCAGGCCAAAGCGAGTGCGCAGGTCATCTTTTGCTGAGCTCCCCCTCTTAGGGGGAGCTGGCCGCTTCGCGGGCTGAGGGGGGCAGCCTCGCCGACCGCCAGGAATCCATCCTCCCAGCAGCCGCGAAAGACAGCCGGCCAACGCGCACCGCGTGTCCGTTCACCTCGCCGGAAACGCCCTTGCCGGCGTCTTCATTGATGTTCTTGACGACCGGATACTCCCGGCCATGGCCAGGCCAGCTGGCCTCCGGCTCTGGGCACAGGCGCTGGCCATCCTCGAACCGCTGGCGCAGTCGGGCCAGCGCCTCCGCGCCGGCTTGGCAATGCCTTTGGACAGGATGTGCACCGAGTAGCTTTCCACCGCGCCGGCCATCATCAGCACATGGTCTTCGTTGAGACGGGTTGCAGCGCCGGGCAACATCTCGACGCGCACCACCTGCGGCTGCTTGACGGTGAGCGTACCGGTTTTGTCGAAGAACACCTGCGTGACGCGGCCAAGGTTTTCCAGCACGTCCTGTGCTTTGATAAGCACGCCGGCTGCGGCGAGGCGTCCGGTTCCGGCGATGTATGCCACCGGTGCGGCGATGAGCAGCGGGCAGGGCGTGGCCAGCACCAGCACCTGGGCGAATCGCGTCGGTACCCCGGACACCGCCCATGCGACGCCGGCAATCACCAACGAAAGCACGGTAAAAGGGCACGGCCAAGCGGTCAGCGGTTTTTACCACGGCCGGGCGCGACTCCTGCGCGGAGGCCACGAGCTCGAGGATGCGCTGGTACTGCGAATCGGCGGCCACCTGGGTGGCACGCATGGTCAATGCAGTCGAGCCGTTCACCGCCCCGGACATCACACGGCGCCGGCGAACACTTCACGCGGCACCGGCTCACCGTTGATATTGCTCAGGTCGAGCGTGGCCGTGCCGGACAGCAGCTCGCCGTCAACCGGCACAGTTTCGCCCGGCAACACCATGAGTACGTCGCCCAGCTGCACCTGCTCGACCGGCACCGTGTCGAAGCGGTGCGCGGCGGCGGCAGCCGATGCCAAGCCCACACGCCGGAAGCCATCGGACGAATCGCCCTTATCGGCAGCAAACCCACGCCCCACGCCAGGCAGGTTGACGACGTGCGCGGTTTGCGGCGCGGCCTCCATCAGCGCGGTCAGACTGCGCTCGGCCTTGGCTTGAGCGTATTCCTCAATGGCCTCGCCGGACGTGATCATCAGCGTCACCGCCCAACTTGCCCAGTATTCGGCGACGGCCACGGTGGAGAGGATCGCGACCACGGCCAGCACATCGACTCCAACCTGCCCATGACGCAAATCGTCAATCATGCCGCGCACAGTGTCAATCACAATAACCAGCACCAGTGCGATAACCAGCCACTGGCCGAAACCCGGATTGCCGAGTACCGGAATCGCCATCGCATTGCCCCACGGACGCCAATCGCCTAGTAAAGCCAACGGAATTGCGGCGATGACGACGACCGGAAGCATCGGCACAAGCTTGCAGATGTCGAGAATTTTGGTGAAGAATCTGATGAGTCTGCTCATCATTACTCCTTACGCTCGTATACGGAGTCGATTGCGGTACGGCAAGCGTGGCCCGCGCAATCGGCGCTACGGTCACGCCTTGTTAACCCACCGGCGGCTTTGCCTGGGGCTTCGCTTTGCTCGGCTCCCGCGCGACCTTCCGATACACGGCGTAAAGAAATGTATTCAGTTTTGTATTGAATTATGCGCTGTGTTCGGGACGTCGCCCGAACTCAGTGCTTGGCCTACCCTATCAACGAGCGTTGCGCGACATGCCGGATATCGAACTACGTTGGCGGCATGGGTGCGAGGCACAATCGCGCATACGAAAGGCCTGTGGCAGGAGTTTGCTCACTGTCACGGGCCTTTGCTTGTCTGACACGGTGTTCAGCGGTTACCGCTCAACACCGTGTGACGTTGTCGAGTCGGCTTTACCACAGGCCGAACGGGTCGGAGAAGCCGCCGCCGTCACCGGTGCCGCCATCGCTGTTGCCATTGCCATTACCGTAACCGTTCTGGCCATTGCCGTTCTGGTTGTTCTGGTTATTCTGGCTGTTGCCGTTGGAATCGGAGCCGGACGAACCGTTCACCGACGACTCCTCCTGATCGAGCGTCACGTCCACATTCATGGTCTTGCCGTCGCGCACGATGGTCAGCGTCACCTTGTCTCCCAAAGCCGCGGCACGAACGTAACCAAGCAGCGAGTAGTTGTTGTTCACGGCGTTGCCGTTGAAGGCCACGATGGTGTCGCCCTCCTTAAGGCCGGCCTTGTCGGCCGGGCCGCCGGAGACGACTGCGGAACCAGTGGCGCTCGACTTGGTGATGGTCGCGCCGCCGCGGGTCACGCCGTCGGCTTCAACCGTGTCGGACTTGATGACCACGCCGAGGGCAACGTGCTTGACCTTGCCGTCCTTGATGATTTCGTCGGCCACACGCTTGACGAGGTTGGACGGGATGGCGAAGCCGATGCCGATGGAGCCGGCGGAGTCGGAGGAGGTGGCGGTGGAGGCGATCGAGGAGTTGATGCCGATCACCTGGCCGGCCGCGTTGAAGGTCGGGCCGCCGGAGTTGCCGGGGTTGATGGCCGCGTCGATCTGGACGGCGTTGGTGACGATCTCGTTGTTGTTATCGTCGGTCACGGTCACCGGGCGGTTCAGGCGGAGACGATACCGGTGGTGGCGGTGTCGTCGTAGCCGAGCGGGTTGCCGATGGCCATCACGTTCTCGCCGACGGCGAGCTTGTCGGAATCGGCGAATTCCACGGCCTTGAGGTCGCTCGGCGGGTTGTCGAGCTTGATGACCGCAAGATCGGTGGTGGCGTCAGTGCCGACGAGCGTGGCGGAATACATGTTGCCGTTGGCAAGCGTCACCTGAATCTGCTGGGCGCCGGAGATCACGTGGTTGTTGGTGATGATGTGGCCTTCGGTGTCGATGATGGCGCCGGAGCCTTGGCGGTGCCGTTGCTCAACGCGGTCTGGATGGAGACCACGGACCGGAGACATCGCTGGCGACGGTCTGCCAGTCGGGGCTTCGCCGCTCTTGGCGGTGGCGGACCCGGAGCCGGACTTATTCGAGCTGACGTTGGACAGCGAATTGCTGGTCGGCAAGGTGATCAGCCGCTGGTGAGGGCGCCGTAACCGAGGCCCAGGCAGAGGGCCGCAGCCAGAACGGCGGCGACCACGGCGATGAGGATGTTGCTCGCCGTCTTGGACATGCCCTGCTTGGCGGGGCCGGGCTGACCGGGCTGTCCCGGCTGGGTCGGACCTTGACCGTTCGGCGTACCGGTACCGGGAGTGCCGAAACCGAACAGACCGCCCTGCTGGGGCTGCTGGCCATTCCGGCCATTCTGACCGGACTGGCTGGCAAACGGGTTGCCGTTGTTCTGCTGCGGCTGCGTGGGCGGATTGAACGGATTGCCGTTGCCCTGCGGCTGCGGGTTATTGGTGTAGTAGGGATTGCGGTTGCCCTGCTGGCCCTGTGGGGTTTGCTGTGCAGGCTGACCGAACGGGAATTGCTGCGTGGGCTGGGCATTGCTGCCGGCCTGGCCGCCCTGCTGGCCCTGTGCCTGAGTCGGGGTCGGACCATAAGCGCCATATTCCGGGGCCGGACGATACAGCGGAGTTGTGGCCGAGGTCTGGTCTGCGGCCGGCGCTGCCGGAGAAGCCGGCGAGGAGGAGACCACCGTGCTCTCGCCCTTGGCGGAGGCGTAGTCCGGGATGGGCTCGGTAGCGGCTTGCGTAGGCTGCTGATCGGCAGCGAGGGCGGCCGAGGAAACCGGGGCTTGCTGCTCGCTGGAATCGCTGGCGTTGCCGGCATCAACCGAGGCGCCGCCTACAAATGGGTTCTTCGGCTCGATGTTGCCGGTATCGGCAGTATTATTGGGGTTTTCGTTATTCCGCGGGATCTGGTCGACGCCTGCGGGTTGAATTCGTCAGCCATTGCTGCTCCTTTTCCTAAATTCCTATCACGTCTGTTCGGCGGCTATTCGGGCACTTGCCCATTGCCACTTCTCGTGTGCTACCTCAGTAGTAAAGGCAGTCAATCTGGAGGTTTTCTGAACGTTGATTGAAAGTCTATGCGTAATCATCGCAGAGTCTTATGGGCATCTCGGCTTCGAGGGGCTGATTTCCTGTTTCGGGAACATCTACTTGCACTTCAAGGGGCTGTTCGCGCGGTCAATTCCGGGTATCAAGAGCCTCATTTAACGCCATTCCGCCATTTTTGCAGCCGGCCTACTTGGCCAGGAGCCCCTTGAAGCGGAAGTAGACGTTCGGGAGCGGCGAAATCCGCCCCTCGAAACCGAGTTCTTCACAATTTCCGGCCCTTTTCTGGCCCTTCTGCCTAAAGTGAACATATGACGATCAGCCTTCTTGAACATCCGTTGGGCGCACAGCCCGGACAGCCCGGCGACCGCAGCGCCTTCCATTTCGAAACGATCACCCGCCTGCCATCCACGGCCAGCGGGCTTGGGCGAGACGGTGCCCGATACGGCCGCACCGGCATCATTCACACGCCCCACGGCGATATTCGCACGCCTGCCTTCGTGCCGGTGGGCACGCAAGCCGCGATGAAGGCCGTGTTGCCCGAGCAGATGAAGGATCTAGGCGCACAGTGCCTGCTGGCCAACGCCTTCCACCTGTTCGAGCGCCCGGGCGAGGACGTGCTGGACGCGGCCGGCGGCTTGGCGCGTTTCATGAACTGGGATGGGCCCACGTTCACCGATTCTGGCGGTTTCCAAGTGATGTCGCTGGGCGTCGGCTTCAAGAAGACGCTGGCAATGGACGTGACCGGCATGAAGTCGGACGACATCATCGCCAAGGGCAAGGAGCGCATGGCCTGGGTGGACGAGGACGGCGTGACGTTCAAGTCGCCTTTGAATGGTGACGCACATCGTTTCTCCGCTGAGATTTCGATGGGCATCCAGCACAAAATCGGCGCAGACATCATGTTCGCGTTCGACGAACTCACCACGCTGATGAACACCCGCTCCTACCAGGAGGACTCGGTGGAGCGCACCTTCCGCTGGGCCCGCCGATGCGTGGACGAGCACCAGCGGCTGACGGCTGATCGAGTCGGGAAGCCGTATCAGGCGTTGTATGGCGTGGTGCAGGGCGCGAATTACGAGGATCTGCGCCGACGTGCGGCCTCGCAGATCGCCTCTCTGGACTTCGACGGCGTGGGCATCGGCGGCGCGATCGAGAAGCGCATCATCGGCGACACCTGCGCATGGATCTGCGACGCGATGCCGGAAAACCGCCCACGCCACGTGCTGGGTATCGCCTCTGTGGACGACATTTTCGCTTGCGTGGAGAACGGCGGCGACACCTTCGACTGCGTGGCCCCCGCACGCTGCGCCCGAAACGGCGCGATTTACACGCGCGCCGGCCGGTACAACATCAAGCGTGCCCAGCACAAGTTCGATTTCGGGCCGCTGGAGGAAGGATGCGACTGCTACACGTGCCGTCACTACTCGCGCGCATACGTCGACCACCTGCTGCGCGCCCGCGAATTCAACGGGTTCACGTTGGCCACGATCCACAACGAGCATTTCTTCGTGAAGCTGCTAGACGACATCCGCGCCTCGATCGACGGCGGATACTTTGATGAGTTCCGCGACGAAGCGCTGGCCCACTTCTACGGCAACGGCGAGCGCCGGCCAGGGTTGTGAGTTTTTCTCCTTCGTTGCGGCTTGTGCTGCCACGAAGTGACTGAGGGGAGTGTCGCCATCGTCAAAGATCACGGCACCCGCAGGAGACCCACAAGCGATATATCCCTGCCTCCCATGCGACACGCCGAAGATTGCATGATTACCCAGCCGGGTGTAGGTTAGTCGATTGTCTGCGAGTGTGGCGGAATGGTAGACGCGCTGTCTTCAGGTGGCAGTGAGTGTATGCTCGTGGGGGTTCAACTCCCCCACTCGCACCAGCAACTAAAGGGCTGGAATCGGAAGGTTCCAGCCTTTTTGCTTTGTCCGGGCAAGCGCCGTTTTTCAGGGGGGGCTTTAGGACTTGAGACTTATGGCCCAACTTTCGTGGCGGAAAATGTCCCGGTACCTGCATCAATCGTTTGACGTTCAAGCCAGGCCAGAATCCGCTGTCCCGGTTCGCGATTTCGGGCGATCTTTGCAAACCGGGACAATTTTTGTTGCCCCGGTATAAATGTCAATCGATTTATGCGAAAACCGGGACAACGCGCCAATTCCAGAATCGGCCTTATTCCGCCGATTCCGTCTGCCAGACGATATGAGTTGAGGAAACCGGAGTGTCCCGGTTCACGAAAACAAGCCGAAATCGCCGACCGGGACAGCGGATTCTGCCCCGGTCGACAGGTCAAACGATTGACATATGAACCGGGACAAATACAGATCAGAGAGAAGCCCATGAAGCAGATTTAACTTTCCTCAACTTTCCATCCGCCATAAACTAGCATTACATAACATCATGAACCGAGACGAAACCAACGAAGTATCTGGAGTCACCGACGACCAGCTCGGCCGAACGGCCGAGCCGTACGAATCCGGCAACTGGCGGGGCGGCGTCGGGAGCATCATTCGCAGCAATCCGAAATCAGGAACCGACACAAGTCGGACCCAGCAGACACGCATAATACGAGTTCACAGACTCGGCGATGTATTCCGCAACCGCACCACCGAATACCACACCACGGAAGAACTGTAAGCATTACGAAATCAACCTTGATTATTGCGCGGGCCTATACTAGGTTACGGTAGCGTAGGTTAGTGGTCGGGAGAGCGTCGCCGGCCATAGCGAGGTGATCAGTATGAGCGTTTCCATCAGCACGCCATCTGGACGAACCATGCTTCCGCCGCAACAGTTGCGCCTTCCGCAACCGCGAGTCAAAAATCCAGCGCAAGCGCCAACCCCACCGCACTGGACCGTGCATCGGCCCGATACAGGGCCGCGCAATCGCGCTACCGCCAAGCCAAGGCCGCACTGAAGGCGATCAAGCGCCAGATCGTCCCCGTGGATGCATTCGGCAATCGCAAGCCGCGACTGCGCGGATGGCTTCACCTCGCCACCCTGCCGCTGTGCATCGCGGCGTCCATCGTACTCATCTGCATCGCGCCGGCCGGCTCGGTCAAAGCGGCCTGCGCAGTGTACGGTGCCTCGGCCATGCTGCTGTTCGGCAACAGCGCGCTGCTGCACGTCTGCCGTGGCGCAGCGCGAAGGTGACTCGCGTACTGTGCGGCATCGATTATTCGAACATCTTCCTCATCATCGCCGGCACCAACACACCCGTGCTGTTCGCGCTCAGCCCGGCGATTCGCCGGCCATATCTCACGGTGATTTGGGTGACCGCGGCGATCGGCACGATACTGCATATCGTCTGGCTGCGCACCCCGAACTGGGTGTTCACCACTGTGTATGTTGTGCTGGGATTGGCGCCGGTGACGCTTATTCCGCAGCTATGGACGGCTCCCGCAGTGGGTCCGGCTGCGACCATACTCATCGCATGCGGAGGCGCCGCGTATATCGCCGGCGCCGTGTGTTTTGCGCTGCGCAAGCCGAACCCCGTTCTCGGCTGGTTCGAGTTCCACGAGGTGTTTCACTTGGGCACGGTCATCGGGTACGCCTGCCACGTCGTGGCGATTTATCTGATTGTCTGCGCGCTGTAGTCGTCCAGCAATTCATACAGGATGCTTCGAACTCGCTGTATTGCAGCGATTTGAACACGGCGCGGGACAGACAGCGGCCCTTAATTCTCGGAGCCACGAATCAAGTCCTTGATCAGCCAGCCGTGACGGCCGCCTTCATAGACTTCATCAGTGAGCCGGTAGCCGCGCTGTTCGTAGAACTTGTAGTGGTCGTTCTCCGAGTGCACGGCGGCCATGGTTCCGCCGGCTTGCGCGATGCGGCGTTCGGCGTCGGCCAGCAGTTGGGAGCCGATACCGCGGCCTTGCGCGTCGGGCAGCACGGCGAGACGCGCGATCACGTACCTTCCCGGCTGATCGGAATGGTCGGGATCCGCATAGAATCGGCATGTCGCCACGGTCCGATTCCCGTCGAACGCCAGCAGATGCACGGCCACGGCATCCCACTCGTCGAATTCAGGCCGCCAGTCGCGCTCGCGGATGAACACCTGCTCGCGTATCGCACGAGCCGTTTCAGGCAGATGGTCGTAGGCTTCGATTTTACCGGTCATGGGCGCCAGTGTAGCGCGTGTCATACGTCGTGCCGCGCCCGGCATCGCGTGGACGCCTACCGTCACAGCCGGCCGGCCCACTCCCGGAGCAGACGAATCACCGCTTCGGGCTGGTCGATGTGCGCGTTGTGGCCGGCATCATCCAGCGTGATGAACGTGGCGTCGGGATAATGCGACAACAGGGCCCGTTGATCTTCAAAACCAACGATCTGATCCCGTCGTCCGGTGACGAACAGGGTCGGCCCGGCATAAGTGCCGAATACGCGCTCCGGGTCGTCATTCAGCCAATAACGGGCGTCCAATCTGGCGCAGGCGTCACGGTCGCACAGACGGATGCCCGGCAAAATATATGACTGATAGCGGCGCCACGCGGCGAATGACTGGTTGACGCCCATGGTTACGAAATCGAACGTCTGATCCTGAGGCAGCGCGTGTATCAGCGTCGGATTCGGCTCGGTGATCACATGCTCGGCGACATGACGACGAGTGCGCCGCGGATCCACCACCGGGGCGATCAATGCCAGCCCGCGAACCCGCGATGACTCGCGAGCCACCATCTCACGGCGAGTGCACCGCCCATCGAATTGCCGACCAGCGCGAACGGCTCCC
>ENA-OQDD01000785-OQDD01000785.1-human-gut-metagenome-genome-assembly--contig:-NODE-785-length-11868-cov-1.594583_pt1 | contig 11868 bp, 18 predicted proteins | sample MGYA00242507_ERZ504598 | MGnify/ENA primary metagenome ERZ504598 (study PRJEB26092, sample SAMD00036318) | human gut metagenome | host: Homo sapiens | study: EMG produced TPA metagenomics assembly of... | reverse complement strand
GGATGAGGAATAGAGATTCGTAAAAGGAGAACTCAGACAGACGTAGTCAATGCCGCTATCCAGACCGGCCCAGAGGTTTCCGGTCGTATCGAAGGAGACAGAAAGCACCGTATTGTTACGCAAGCCGTTGTTCTCATTGAAATATTTCAGTTGCATGGTGCTGCAATCCACCAGTACCAATCCTTTATGAATGGTTCCCAAGGCAATCTTATCATCCTTTTTGGCCACGCAAAAGACTTCATTCTCACGCATAAACTCTTCGGCACCGGTGATAAACGGTTCCATCGTACGCCCGTCACAATAGTAAAGTCCGTTGTATGCAGTCACCACCAGAACACCTTTCTTATAAGGTATAATGCCACGAATACGCTTGGAAGCCAACGCATCGGCACCCTGAAGAGGGAAAAAAGTGTTTCCAACCAAAAGCCATACGCCTCTGTCCGTACCGATGTAAAGAATACCATTGACCATATTGGAACAGTCTATCTTGGCATTCATTTCAATGGCGGTATATTTTCCGTTCAGGAACTTCACCACGCACCCGTCCCCTTGGAAATACAAGATATTGTCAGTCTCATGAATGCCCCACACGTTTCCAAGAAAACGAACGGAACTCTCCAAAGTATCGGACATGCAATGATAGGCCAAAGAACCGTCCGTATCCGGTTCATAATAGCCGAATTCATTGATGCCCCCCACATAAATTCTTTTTGGGTGGCAGAAGCCAGAACGGAACGCACATCGGAAGCATTGTTCAATGGAAACACATTCCAGACATTGCCATCAAATTGCACCATACCGTTCTTGTTGGCGAAATATACCCACTTGTCATCATAGGGTGCTATCTGCCAAGTCTGGGTCCCCTTACCATAAACACTTTTATCAAAATTGACGATAAAGCTATTCCAGCCGGCAATTGCTTCGACCAAAGGGGGAAAAAGAAAAAGGCAGAAAAAAAGATAAAATGACAATATGTGTTTGTTCATGCGTATAATGACTATATAGTTAGTTGCACAAAAATAATGCTTATTTTCAAGGTAGCGCACAATAGCCTATCTGTTTTTCGTCCCCGATTATTATTTTCTTCTCAAATGGCAATCTTTTGCATAACTATACTTAGATTCCGGTATACTAAGAAGTATTCGTCCGACGGCTGTTGAATTATCGTCCGACAGCTGTCGACGATAATTCAACAGCGTCGGACGATAAGGTTACATATGTCGGACGAATACTTTCTAGTAAGAGGAATATTTGTCCATCGTAATGCCGGAAAGAATCCGTACCTCCCCTCCAAAGTGTCTATATAAGAAGGCCATGAAGAGGGATAGAATAGAGAATCTAAAAAAACAAATAAAAAAACCGCCGCAAGCTATTGCAGATTCCAAAATAATGTCTACCTTTGCAACCGCAAAACGAAAACGGGTAAGTCCTATACGGCCAGCTCCCTTCGAATCCTCCAGGGCTTGATCGCAGCAAAGGTAGTTGGTTGTAGCGGCGCGATATAGCAAGCTACCCACCCGCCTCTTTAGCTCAGTTGGCCAGAGCACGTGATTTGTAATCTCGGGGTCGTTGGTTCGAATCCGACAAGAGGCTCAGAAAAAGAAAAGGTGATACGAAATGTATCACCTTTTCTTTTTTAATTAATAATGAAAAATTAAAGAATTAAAAATTAAAATCTGCACATCGGCTTGCCCTTGAATCCAACTATATTTGTACCTTTGCACATTATTTCTAAGAAAGATGACAGAAAATAGAGGTTACATGCAACGATACGCAATGCTGTTCGGTACCTATATGGGAGGTTTTTGGATATTGAAGTTCATACTCTTTCCGGTGGGACTGTCGGTTCCTTTTTACTTTTCCTTTTCATGGGACTCACGCTATGCGTACCTTTTATGGGATATTATTATGCACGGATGTATCGTAATCAGGTATGCGGAGGCGGCATCAGCTTCCTGCATGCATGGATATTCACCGTTTTCATGTATATGTTTGCCGCGCTGCTTGCCGCTGTGGCACACTACATCTACTTCAGGTTCATAGACCACGGATATGTGATAAACACGTGCGAAACGATGGTAGACACGCTTGCCCAAAGCAACATGCCGGAAATGGATTCGTACATCGCCACCTATCAGGAAGCTCTGGAGACAGCCCGACTGCTCAGTCCTATCGACATTACACTACAGATGATATCGTCCAATGTGTTTTGGGGTTCGATACTTCGGCTTTCCCCACCGCCTTGTTCGTGATGAGACGCAAGAAAGACAACGCTCCGGCAAAGTGACGGAACAGTAAAAAGAAATGTTATTTCAATTGTAAATAGAAAAATCATACATCAATGGATATTTCAGTTGTCGTACCACTATATAATGAAGAAGAATCACTCCCCGAACTGTTCGCATGGATTGAGCGGGTGATGAATGCCAACGGTTTTTCATACGAAGTGATTTTCGTGAACGACGGAAGTACCGACCGTTCCTGGCAGGTAATCGAGCAATTGCAGGCGCAAGCTCCGGACAAGATACGGGGCATTAAGTTCCGCCGCAACTACGGGAAGTCGCCGGCATTGTTCTGTGGTTTCGAACAAGCACAAGGCGACGTCGTGATAACCATGGACGCGACCTGCAGGACAGTCCCGACGAAATACCCGAACTCTACCGCATGATTACCCAAGAAGGCTATGACCTCGTATCGGGCTGGAAGCAGAAACGTTACGACCCGTTGTCGAAGACCCTCCCCACCAAATTGTTCAATGCCACCGCTCGCAAAGTATCGGGCATCAAAAACCTGCACGACTTTAATTGCGGACTGAAGGCGTATCGCAAAGAGGTGGTCAAGAATATAGAGGTTTACGGCGAAATGCACCGCTACATCCCCTACCTGGCCAAGAATGCCGGCTTCAAGAAAATCGGCGAGAAGTAGTACACCACCAGGCACGCAAATACGGAAAGACCAAGTTCGGGCTGAACCGTTTTGTAAACGGGTATCTGGATTTGCTTTCCCTTTGGTTCCTTTCCCGGTTCGGCATCAAGCCATGCACTTTTTCGGATTGCTGGGTTCGCTGATGTTCATCTTCGGCTTCATAGCGTGGTCATAGTGGGTGTCAGCAAGTTGTACTACATGCACCATGGCATGCCCTACCGCCTTGTGACGGACTCTCCCTACTTCTACCTCTCGTTGACCTCCATGATTATCGGCACACAACTGTTCGTGGCAGGATTCCTCGGAGAGCTGATTTCACGTAATGCCCCGGAACGAAACAAATATCAAATAGAGAAAACCATTTAACGATGAAAAAATTAGTCAGACTTGTCATACTCGGAGCTATCCTTTGCCCGATAATAAGCATAGCTATCTCCTGCTCGGAGGAGGCAGATTGCTCCATGACGGCACGCCCCATGGTGAATTGCATTCTTTATAGAGTAGACCCCGAAACCCAATACGTGGAGAACGACACGCTCGACTCGCTCACCGTCACAGCATACGGCACCGACTCCATCATCATCAACAACCAGAAGAAGGTACACGACATCTCCCTGCCACTGCGCTATACGGAGGATTCCACCAAGCTGATATTCAAGTATAGCCGGAATAAGAGTGACACGATGGTGATACGCCACACCAACACCCCCTATTTCCTATCGATGGATTGCGGCTATCAGATGAAGCAGGCCATCACAGACGTAACGTGCACCCGCATCTCTCTGGACTCGATATACATCAAAGACAATGAAGCAGGCATCTATGGAAAGGAAAATCTTAAGTTATTCTATTAGTCTGGCACTCTGCCTGCTGATGTTCCTCCCCCTACGGGCGCAGAACGGGAATCCTACCGTCCCCCCCAGGGAGCACCTCCCAAGAAGGAGAAGAAGGACGCGAAAGAAGAAGTGCACTATCCGTTATACAACGGCATGTCCGTCGGCTTGGACTTGTGGGGAATCGGAAGTTCCGTATTTGGAGGAGATTTCCTGAGTTCCGAAGTGGCCGTGGATGTAAACCTCAAGAACCGCTTCTTCCCTATTGCCGAACTGGGATATGGCTCCACGGACACCTGGAGTGACAAAGGCATACACTACAAAAGCAACGCCCCCTACTTCCGCATAGGAATGGACTATAACACGCTATACAAGAAGCAGCACGGACACATGCTACTCGTAGGCTTGCGTTACGGTGTAAGCAGCTTCAAGTACGATGTAGACGCCTTGGGACTGGACGACCCGATATACGGTGGCATCGTAGGCAATCCGAATCTGGACGACGAGATATGGGGAGCAGCCTGCCCTATAACCATAAAGGAATGAAAGGCTCCATGCAATGGGCGGAATTTTGTGTCGGTATCCGGGCGCACGTCTGGAAAGGCATTGTACATGGGCTGGTCACTACGCTTCAAGTTCAAATTGTCTGCCTCGGCCAAATGAATACGGTGACCCGTGGTATGTGCCGGTTTCGGGAAATATGGCTCCAACACGATGGGAGTAACCTATACGATAACTTATAAACTACCTCTTTAAGCGACTTATGACAGGGTTAGAGATTTGGCTACTGGCCGTAGGACTTGCGATGGATTGTTTCGCCGTTTCTATAGCCAGCGGAATTATATTGAAACGCGCCCGGCTGCGCCCTATGCTGGTGATGGCCATCAGCTTCGGCTTTTTCCAGGCTTTGATGCCTCTGCTGGGATGGATAGGCGCCAGTTTTTTCAGCCACCTGATAGAAGTATTGACCATTGGATTGCATTCGGTATCCTTGCCTTCCTGGGCGGACGCATGATAATGGAATCCTTCAAGGACGAAGATTGCAAGCACGAGTATGACCCTACCAGCCTGAAGGTGGTGCTCGCTCTGGCCGTGGCAACCAGCATCGATGCATTGGCGGTAGGTGTTTCGTTTGCATTCCTCGGTATCAAGCAATTCTCGCTATTCTTTCCCCCATCGGCATTATCGGTTTTGTATCATTCGCCTTGTCGATGGTCGGCCTGATGTTCGGCATCCGTTTCGGATGTGGCATAGCCCGCAGACTGCGCGCCGAACTTTGGGGAGGGATTATCCTCGTCATCATCGGTACCAAGATATTGGTAGAGCATCTCTTCTTTTAATTAAAAAGTAAAAACTCAGATAGGATATGGAAAAGAAAGTACAACGGAATTTTTTATGGATTGCCCTACTGGTACTGGGAACCATCTGGATACTTGCCCGCCACAACCAAGTCACTCCTTATCAGACGGATAACGGACTGATATTCGGTACGGTATATAAAGTGACTTATCAATGTGACCAAAATCTGAAGGCAGAGATAGAAGCGGAACTCAAACGTTTCGACGGTTCCTTGTCCCCTTTCAATGACACGGCGACCATTACGCGCATCAACCGCAACGAGGACATTGTGCCCGACACATTCTTTACCAACGTCTTCCGACGTAGCATGGAAATCTCCCGGGAGACCGATGGTGCCTTCGATATCACCGTTGCCCCTCTTGCCAATGCCTGGGGATTTGGGTTCAAGAAGGGTAATTTCCCCGACTCTGCCATGATAGACAGCCTGCTGGAGATGACAGGATACGAAAAAGTAAAATTGTCCGATGAAGGGAAAGTGGTGAAAACAGACCCACGTATAATGCTCTCGTGCAGCGCTGTGGCAAAAGGATATGCAGTAGATGTCATAGCCCAACTTCTGAAGAAAAAGGGTATCCGCAACTTTATGGTCGATATAGGCGGAGAAGTGGTTGTTCACGGGCAAAACCCTCAAAATGGACCTTGGCGCATCGGTTTGAACAAGCCGATAGACGACTCACTGGCAGTGAACCAGGAACTGCAAGCAGTGCTGCAAGTTACGGATTTAGGCATGGCTACATCGGGCAATTATCGCAACTACTACTATAAAGACGGAAAGAAATATGCGCATACCATCGACCCGCGTACCGGCTATCCGGTACAGCACAGCATCTTGTCAGCCACCGTCATTGCCAAAGATTGCATGAGTGCAGACGCCTATGCCACGGCATTCATGGTGATGGGGCTGGAAGAAGCAGAACGCGTGGCGGATGCACATCCGGATATCGACGCCTGCTTCATTTATACGGATGAAGAAGGAAAGCTTCAAACGTTCTTAACAAAAGGGATGGAGAAGTATATGAAATAATGCGCAAATGCGATTAACCCATCATTTATAAAATACAAAATATACCGCCAGTACCAGACATACAAAAGCGGCAAAATGATTCCAATGCAGCGTTTCTCCCTTGAAAAGAACTGTTGTGAACACCGTAAAGATTATCAAAGTGATTACTTCCTGAATCACTTTGAGTTGCATCAATGAGAACGGGCCTCCATTGCCTAAAAAGCCTATCCGATTGGCCGGAACCTGACAAGAATACTCAGCCAGAGCTATTACCCAAGAAAACAGCACCACGGCATACAACGGCCAGTTGGAGATGACTTTTGTCTCTTGTAGCTTCAGATGCCCATACCAGGCAAACGTCATGAAAATATTAGATACAATCAATAGCAAAATGGTATAAAATGCTTTCATATAGTGATTAATGATTAGTGATTAGTGATTAATGATTAATGATTGCAGGCAGCAATTCCTCTTGCACATTCGTCATACTCCCCCATAGACTATAGCGTGCCTCAGGATTCATTTCCTCCAACTGTTTCAGAATGCCTTTCATTGCACTACGCTGGATTGTGACTCATACGGACAATTCTTCACCTGCTTACGATACCCCCTCACTTGCGCCAACTCCATCAAATCCGCCTCATGTACCAGACACATCGGACGGATAATCGTCATATCAAACTTCTTCATTACCAGCCGAGGAGGCATGGAGCTGAACGCTCCCTGATAGGTGATATTCATCAGCAAGGTCTCTAGAATATCATCCATGTGATGGCCTAACGCGATTTTATTGCATCCCTGCTCCTTGCTACGGTAAACAATGCCTTCCGCCTATTCCAAGAGCAAAGAAAACAAGGAGACTTGCGGGTATCTGTCGTGGCATCAAACTCCGTTTCAAAGAGAACAAAAGGCACTCCCCACGACTCTACGTACTCCCTCAGATAGTCCACATCGCTTTGATAAGGTATATTCTTCATCACTACATGTACGGCGACAACGGAAAAACGGGGTTTATAGACACGGACACGCCGTGCCAACAACTCCACCAGCGCCAAAGAGTCCTTGCCTCCCGAAAGCCCGATAAGAATCTTATCGCCGTCCTCTATCAGTCCATATTCCACCACACCTTGCTAAACCGCTTGTCTATGCGGCGCAACATCTTTTCTTCTTCAGTAAATTGTGCCATTGATACGAGTTATGAGTTATAAGTTATAGCTCTTCCGGCTGCAAAAGTAAGGCAAAAGAACGATTTAAAGAAGAATTAACAAAATAGAATTACGGAAACCAGCTTTATTCACGATAAATTTGTATTTTTGACCTTCTGAACAAATCAGCATGTATCAATATGAATAAAAAATATATCCTTTTCTTTCTATTCGGCCTTTTGAGCATAACAATTTCCGCACAAAGCCTGGCAGAAGCCAAAGCCTTGTACGAGAAGGGAGAATACGAAGAAGCCAAGCCCGCCTTCAAAAAACTCGTCAAGACACAACCTGGCAATGGAAATTACAACCTATGGTACGGTGTATGTTGCCTGGAAACCGGCGAACCCGCAGAAGCCTTGAAACACCTGGAAAGCGCCGTCAAGAGACGCGTCCCCAGCGGGCAACTCTATTTGGCCCGGGCATACAATGATTTATATCAGTTCGAAGATGCCATCGAGCTTATGAGACCTACATTTCCGACCTGAGAAAGAGAAAACGCTCCACCGAAGAGGCCGAACAATTATTGGAAAAAAGCAAATCCAACTTGCGCATGCTGAAAGGCGTGGAAGAGGTCTGCTTCATCGACAGCTTTGTGGTAGACAAGGAAAAATTCCTGGATGCATACAAAATCAGCCCCGAATCGGGCAAACTGTTCATGTACGACACCTACTTCAATGATTCCGGTAAGGAAGGCGGAACGGTATACGAAACGGAGCTGGGCAATAAGCTATATTATAGCGAAATGCAACCGGACAGCACCCTCAGTATCCTTTCGCGCAACAAGTTGCTGGACAAATGGAGTGATGGCAGCTTGTTGCCCGGAAGCATCAACGAGGCCATGAATGCAGACTACCCTTATGTACTTACGGACGGTATCACTATCTACTATGCCTCGGATGGCCCTGGCTCGATGGAGGATATGACATTTTCGTCACCCGTTACAATACGAATACCGACTCTTATCTGATGCCGGAAAATGTGGGCATGCCGTTCAATTCGCCCTACAACGACTATATGTACGTCATTGACGAATTCAACGACTTGGGATGGTTTGCCTCCGACCGCTACCAGCCGGAAGGCAAAGTGTGCATCTATGTATTCATTCCCAACTCATCCAAGCAAGTGTACAACTACGAAGGGATGGACCGGACAAGATGATATCATTGGCGCAACTTCACTCTATCAAGACACATGGACGGACACCGATGCGGTAAAGGCCGCCCGAGAAAGGCTTCGGACCGCTGCCAACGCAAAGCCGCGGACCACCAAGAAGCACGATTTCCAATTCGTCATTGATGACCACTCCACCTATTACCAGCTGGACGATTTCCGTTCCCCGCAGGCCAAAGCCTTGTATGGCAAATACAATCAGCTGGAGCAGAGCCACAAACAACTGCAGGAGAAACTGGAAGATATGCGTTCGGAATACTCCCGAGCCGACAAGCAGGAAAAGGACAAGATGTCCGCCGCCATCCTCGACCTGGAGCAACGTGTACGGCAATTGTCCACTGAGATGGAGCAAACTGCCATTCAAGTGCGCAACCTGGAAAAACAAGCCACCAAATAAAGACAACTATGGATATACTCATTATCGCCTCATTGATTATAGGAGCAGTAATCTTGTTCTTAGTGGAATTATTCGTAATTCCGGGCATCAGCGTTGCCGGTTTTCTGGCAGGAGGTTGCATCATCTTTGCCAACTACTATGCCTTTGCCTATATGGGTACCACGGCAGGTGTCATTACGCTTATCATATCTGCCCTGGCTTGTATCGGCTCGTTGGTATGGTTCATGCGTTCCAAGACACTCGACAAAATTGCATTGAAAAAAACATCACCTCCAAAGTAGACCGTAGTGCCGAGGAAAAAGTCAAGGTAGGTGATATAGGCGTAACCACTACCCGCCTGGCTCTTATCGGCTATGCCGAAATCAACGGAGACATCGTGGAAGTAAAGTCATCAGACGGCTTCCTGAACGAAAAGACTCCGATTATCGTAGACCGTATTGCCGACGGAGTCTCTTAGTGGAGCGGCTCAAGCAGTGAAATTTCAGAAATCAACCTATTTATAACTAACAATTAATATTTAATCTCATGGATCCAAGCACAATGTATTTAACCGCCTTCCTCATTATAGGAGGCATTATTTTCCTGGTACTTTTCTTCCATTATGTACCGTTCTTCTTGTGGCTGTCTGCCAAAGTATCGGGAGTAAACATCTCGCTGGTACAACTTTTCCTGATGCGTATCCGTAATGTTCCTCCTTATATCATTGTGCCCGGCATGATTGAAGCTCATAAAGCAGGATTGCAAAACATCACGCGCGACGAACTGGAAGCGCACTACCTTGCCGGAGGTCACGTAGAGCGGGGTGGTACACGCACTGGTATCCGCCTCTAAAGCCAATATCGAGCTGCCGTTCCAGATGGCAACCGCCATCGACCTTGCCGGCCGTGACGTATTCGAAGCCGTACAGATGTCCGTTAACCCCAAAGTAATTGACACTCCTCCCGTGACAGCTGTTGCCAAAGACGGTATCCAGCTGATTGCCAAGGCCCGTGTAACGGTGCGCGCCAATATCCGCCAATTGGTGGGAGGTGCCGGAGAAGACACGATTCTGGCCCGTGTAGGCGAGGGTATTGTGTCTTCCATCGGTTCGTCAGAGAATCATAAGTCTGTATTGGAGAATCCGGATTCTATCTCCAAACTGGTATTGCGCAAGGGGTTGGATGCCGGAACAGCATTCGAAATTCTGTCCATTGACATTGCTGATATTGACATAGGTAAGAATATCGGTGCCGCCCTGCAGATAGACCAAGCCAATGCCGACAAGAACATTGCTCAAGCCAAGGCAGAGGAACGCCGCGCCATGGCCGTAGCCACAGAGCAGGAAATGAAGCAAAAGCCCAGGAAGCCCGTGCCAAAGTTATCGAGGCAGAAGCGGAAGTACCCAAGGCCATGGCCGAAGCATTCCGCAACGGCAATCTGGGTATCATGGACTATTACCGGATGAAGAATATAGAAGCCGACACTTCCATGCGCGAAAACATTGCCAAACCGACGACGGGCAATACCAGCCAGCCGTTGAGTAAATAACCCGAAAAGTAACTGACGAAACGCCGGAACCGGTGAACAAGAATCGGTTCCCGGCGTTTCTATTTATAAACAAAAGATTAAAGCCTCAAGCATATGAAGAAATATTTCGCCTCTTCCGAACTGATCATCAATGAAGACGGTTCTGTATTTCATCTTCACGTAAAGCCCGAATGGCTGGCAGACAAAGTCATCTTGGTAGGCGACCCCGGACGGTGGCACTGGTTGCCTCCCATTTCGAGAACAAGGAATGTGAAGTGGAAAGCCGCGAGTTCAAGACTATCACCGGTACTTACCAGGGGAAACGTATTACGGTGGTTCCACCGGTATCGGATGTGACAACATCGATATCGTGATGAACGAACTGGATGCCCTGGCAAACATCGACTTCGAGACGCGCGAAGAAAAGCCCCGCCTACGTAGCCTTGAGCTGGTACGTATCGGCACCTGCGGCGGCTTGCAACCCTACACTCCGGTAGGCACATTCGTATGTTCTGAAAGTCCAATTGGTTTCGATGGGCTGCTCAACTTCTATGCCGGACGCAACTCCGTGTGCGACCTGCCCATGGAGCGTGCCTTCCTCAACCATATGGGATGGTCCGGCAACATGTGTGCCCCTGCCCTCTACGTCATTGATGCAAGCACTGAACTGATAGACCGCATCGCACAAGACGACATGGTACGTGGCGTAACGATTGCCGCCGGGGGCTTCTTCGGACCTCAAGGACGCGAGTTACGCGTGCCGCTTGCCGACCCACATCAGAATGAGAAGATTGAAAAATTGAATACAACGGCTACCGTATCACCAACTTCGAGATGGAAAGTTCTGCCCTGGCAGGCTTGAGCCGTCTGATGGGGCACAAGGCCATGACGGTATGCATGGTCATTGCCAACCGCCTGATAAAAGAAGCTAACACGGGATACAAGAATACGATAGATACTCTTATCAAAACAGTACTCGACCGTATCTAAGTATCCTTCAAGAAATGCTCCTCCCTTTCCTTCAGCCAATCCTAGGAGTAGGGTTTAGTAATGACTTCATCACATCCTGCCTGACGTGCCCGTTGCTGGTCTGTATAGTGTAGCAATGTCCTGCTATACCCACAATGGGCACAGAGGCGGATTAGGCTTTATAAGCATCTATCCATTATCGATTTGCACAAAGTTACGATAAAAGCCCATAAGTTGAATCACCATCTCTCTTTTTTGTAAAGAAACCATTATCTTTGCTGAATAAAAATAAGCCGGATAAAATGAACCAAGATACCATTTGTGCCATAGCCACCGCCCAAGGGGGAGCCATAGGATGCATCCGTGTCTCCGGACCGGATGCCATAGAGATAACATCCCGCATATTTACCCCTGCCCGGAAGGGAAGAAGCTGAAGGATGCCAAGCCATACACACTTACCTTCGGTCATATCCATGAAGAAGAAAACATCATAGACGAAGT
>ENA-OQDD01000783-OQDD01000783.1-human-gut-metagenome-genome-assembly--contig:-NODE-783-length-11882-cov-1.637601_pt1 | contig 11882 bp, 21 predicted proteins | sample MGYA00242507_ERZ504598 | MGnify/ENA primary metagenome ERZ504598 (study PRJEB26092, sample SAMD00036318) | human gut metagenome | host: Homo sapiens | study: EMG produced TPA metagenomics assembly of... | reverse complement strand
GCGGCCTTGGCAGCTTGGCCTCCTCAGCCTTCTTGAGCTGGGCGGCAGCGGCGCCACCGAACTTGTCGGCGAAGCGCTGGACGCGTCACCGGTGTCGACGAACTTCTGCTGGCCGGTGTAGAACGGGTGGCACTCGTTGCAAAGCTCGACCTTCATCTCGGACACGGTAGCGTGCGTCTTGAAGGTGTTGCCGCAGGAGCACGTCACCGTGCACTCGACATACTGGGGATGGATACCCTGCTTCATGGTAGGACTCCTTATTGGTCAGGCGCTGGTTACCGATCAGCGCATAAGGCGTCTTGGTTTCCGACCAAGACAACAAACTCGGCTATGGTACCACGGCGCCGCATGTCCCACAAAAGGTTCACGGTCTTTTCGGCACGACACGAGCTGGCCCTTGAATATCAACTATCATCCGAACACTCCCCACATTCATCCTTCGTATGTATCGAGGTATTCCTGCTTGAGCGTCTGCGAGGACGACTTGATCTTTTCCACGAGCGTGCCGGCCTCGATGAAGTAGAACGAGTCGGTGAGGTCTGCCAGGTCGTCGAGCAGATGGCTTGAAATGAGCACGCTGCGTCCCCGCGCCACCTCGCTGCGCATCGCGTCGCAGGAGGTTTTCCGCTTTCCCGGATCGAGGCCGTTCAGCGGTTCATCGAGGATGAGGTACGGGCAATCGGTCGCTATCGCCATGGCAAGCTTTACCTGCTGCTTCATTCCCGTCGAGAGTTTACGGGCCGGCTTGTCGAGATATGGGGAGATTCCGAGGGAGCTGCAGAGCGAGTCGATGTCGGCGGCCGATTTCCACGCATCCCTAACGAAAGCAAGGTGCTCGAGGGCTGATAGCGTGGGGTAAAGATCCGTGCCGCCTGAAGAGCTCAGGTAGACGAGTTCTGCAAATTCGGCTGATTGACGTTGGCTGATTCCGTCTGCCACCAGGCTTCCCGAGTGGATACGGGTGGGAAATTGGCCCGACAGCGCTTCAAGAAAGGTGGTTTTCCCCGAGCCGTTGGGAGCAATGAGGCCCGCCGCCGTTCCCGGGCTCAAGAAAAGCGATCCGATTGAAAGTATCGTCGTGCTTCCGTATCCCACGCTCACGTCCAGAAGCTCGAGCCATGGCGCTTTTCGCGGTTCAGACTGTTTGGGCGAACGTGTCGCAACGGCGCCGACCGCAAAAAAGACCGCGACGTATATCAGGGCCACGGCAAGCATCGATGCACCGCTTGAACCGGAGTCAATGAATTCTGTTGGGAAGCATCCTACGTAACCCGTTGCCTCGATAGGCGAGAACACGGCCAGCGGCAGGAGCTCGAGCGCGGCATTATGCCCCAGTGCCGAATCGGACAATAACGGGAATGCCGGGGCCGCGACAAGCAACGCGGAGGTAAGGGGGCCCGCGAAGACGCGCCTCGTTGCGGTCGATAGGACGACGGAACAAACGGATATCAAGGTTCCACCCGCGAGCAGCGCGAGAAGTATGGTCGTGAAGACGTCTCCCGCGGTCGTGGTAGTGAGCGCGCCGTTATGGAAGAAGCGATCGGGTACCCGATCTGCCCGAAGCCGTTTAGGGCCAAGGCGTAAATACTCCCGGGCGCAAGGCCGGCGAGGAGCATCGCGGTCCCCGCGCCAATTATCGAAAACACGGTTTGGATAAGGCGCCGGAATTTGGGCACGGCGCCTTTGCCGCCAGGTCCCGGGCCTTGTGGCGCCGAGCACGAGTATCGACGAGAGAAGGAAGGGATGAAGGGAAGGAAGGACGGCGCCTGGGCAATGGCGTAGGGCAGGAAGGAGAGGAACGGCAGGTCGTTTGCGGAGGCCGGGATATCCGCGATGCCGGAGCTGCTCAGAGCGCGGCAATATGCGAGCTCTGCGTCATTGGTCTCCTGGTCCCCCACGATGGACCCGGATTGGAAGCCCTCGTCCATGAGCGCGTAGTAGCTCTCGGCAGAGTCGAGAAAGGCGGCGTCGGTTTGAGCGGCGAGGGCGGCGTTCGCGTATCTTGCAAGCTCAGCGTCATCTTGCTGCTCTGGCGATAGGTCTGTGCCGCTGGCCTGGGGCGCGCGCGTATTGAATGCGTCGACAAAGCCTGCATGCCCTGCTTCATAAAGAAGGGGCCGTAGATGGGTGAATTGAACGCAATGGGGACGGAAAAGGCTGCAGCAAGAACGAGCGTGGAAATCCATACGGCCTTGTCTCTTAGGATTAGTTTGAGAAGAAGTCGACAGTACATTCAGAAGCACCTGCATTCCTCAAAGAATCGTTAGATTAAAAGTAACAGACCGAATGAAGATGCGTGCGATGGGGGCGAGGCGAATGGCTGAGCGGTATCGATACGCGGGTTCAACGGCATCATATTGACCACATAGATTTTTAACTTGCATTTCTACCCGCCCTTTTCGTAGAGTCGCCGATACGTGCTTAGCGCACCCTCGGCGCGTCCGGCAGGCTTTGCGAAATGGATCCAGGAGACTTCGGCGCAGCATCATCTTGCGGAATGCTTCTAATGAGCTCCCATCCTTCAAAAACAGAATCTCATCGCACAGCCTATCGACCGAATCCAAGATGTGGGATGACATGATGATGCACGTACCAGAATCGGCCAGCTTCCTGAGAATCTCGGAATGCAAGTCCACCCTGCTGGGGTCGAGCGCGTTCATGGGCTCATCTAATAGAAGGTACCGCGCGCCCGTCGCATACGCAATCGCAGGGTAAGCTGCTGCTTCATGCCCTGGCTCAGAGTGCGGATCCTCATCTTCGCGAACTCGCCTATCTGCGTTTGTTCCACTATCTCTTCGATATCGCGAGCGTGCGGCCACATATCGCAAACCATCTTGAGGTGATCTTCCGCACGCAATCCGGGATACAGCAGCGTCCCCTCACCAGGTGCATAGAAGATCATAGAACGGACCTCTCTCGCACCCGTACCCTGCACCTCATCCAGAACGATGCTCCCGTCCACGCGAGGACCCGGCAAACCTGCCATCGCACGCAGCAACGTCGTCTTTCCATGCCCGTTCGGAGCGACGAGACCGTAGACCGTACCCGGGGCAAACTCAGCGTTCACCGAATCTACGAGCACCTTCTTTCCATAAGAGATCGTCAGCGTTTGAAGGTCAATCATCGAGATCATCCCCTTTCGATCTTTGGAACACTCAGGCGCACCATCAACGGAGATACGGCGCCCAAGACCACCAGCAGAGCGCCCGATGCGCCGACGACCTCTCCAAAAGGCATCGCGTTCGTCCTTCGCCCAAGGAACCCAATCGTCCCCACCTGGGAAGCGGGATCAAACGAGGCGAATGGAGCCAGCAGCGCGACGCCCATGCCCACGCTTTCAACATGAGCGCTCAACGAACCCAACACCAAGAGAACCGCGCAAACCATTCCGGTGACAACGGGGTTGCGGCTAATCGCTGCTGTCAACGCAGCGACGACGGAAATCACGCCGTATGCCATGACCAGCAACGGAATACTGCACAACACCGCCTCCCCCACCATGGACGTTGTCGAAGCTCCCGCCCGAATGAGAGCGACGGGATACTCCGATCCACCGCACCGTTCTTAATCACGGACACAACGACAGCGGGAACCATCGACACCAAAAGCAGCACCAAGCCAAGCAGGAGAGCCAGCGCAACAGCCGTCAGAAAACGCACATGCGCTGTTGCGGGGATCTGGAGAACCAGAAGGGAACGACACTGCAGGTGGGTGCACGCGAGCGATGTGACAACCACGGGCAACAGCAAAAATAAGGAGGGAAGCGCTGCCTGGAGATACGAAAGGAGGATTAATGGGGCATCTTCGTACTTAACTCGTAAACCTTGGGTTCCGGCAAGCTCGCGATCGACTCAAGCAGAAGGGCGCGCGCCTCCGCACGAGAAGGAGTCTCCGGCTCGATTCCGATCGATTGCAGGAGAGTCGCATCTGCCGCGCCCAGCTCACCTCGAGCGCGCTCGTACGTCGCAAGGCTTCGAAACCCCTCCGCAGGCATAGGCGCGTACACGAAACCCGAAAGAGCATCCCGCATGTCTTCCAGGGCCGCTTTGCCCTCGACGTCCATATTCGCAGCGTTCTGCTCTAGATACCGATCTATTGAACGGAGCTCCCCATCCCTATACCGAACAGCGGAAACGTTATCAGCGTCAGGAAACATCTCGACCAGAGCCGGGGCCAGCATCGTCGTCGACATTGCAATCGCGCATACGGCGAGGGTAGGAGAACGCAGGAGCAGTTTCCCCATCGTTCTTACGTATGCAACGGCGGAGGCACAAGCGCTCGAACGAGTTGCCGTTCTCGATGCAGTGAAGGAACCTCTCTCAAGACAAATCGGGGATATCGGGCACGCGCAGCCGCTCTTTCCAGCAACGCAAAGCAGCTAATTGCCAGCACCTCGATCCCGATTGCGCATACGAGGGCAATCGCGCCACGCTCGAAGCAAAGTCCAGGCAGATTCACTATCTGCGTTGTCGGGTACGGGCTATAGGCGCCGACGGTCAACTCAGTGTTCGCATACGTAAGGGGATTCAACAGGGCGAACTCACGTAAAGCGATGGATCTTCCGTAATAACCCGGGAACCATCGTCACCCCATCAGGGCACATACGAACACGATTCCAAGCGTAGGGTTATTGGCAATCTTCACGGCAAGGTGAACGACAAGCGAGATGAACGCTGCCACCAAGAATTGCAAGATGGCCGTCTGCGCGAACACCAGCCAAGCCGGTTGATAACCGGAGTCGCATATTGAATGTAGCCTATCGGATAGAACGGCGAGCCGGGCCATTCTTCACAAGCGCGGCGATTATCCCTGGAAGATTGATGGCGAGGACGGCAAGCATTGCAAAAACACTCGCCCATACGCTCGATGCAACAAGTCTACCCAGCTCGCCCATCGGTGCCTGGATGATGAGCTTTTCACGTTTGTTAAGACGCGCGGCAAGGAACGAGACGGCAACGGCCGTTGCGACCCATAGCAAGTACTCCTTCGATCCGTCATAATAGGTGTACTCTCCATCCGATATCTGCAGAAACGGAAGTAGGGGAGAGAGCGGTGCCAAGATAAGACGTCCCGCGGCAAGAGGTACAGAAGCGTGGGCATGCTTGATGAAGAGGTATAGACACCGTCCTCCCCCGCATTCACAAGCGCATCCGCATAGGATGCTGACAATTCCTGCTCAACACGGGTTATTCCCGACTCGAGGTATTCGACCCGTCCGTCGATGCCAGCCGCGCTCCTGAAGACGGGCAGAGCACAAAGAACCATCAACGCAACAACGACAACACAGAGCGACCTGGAGGAGAGAAGCGACCTAAAGATCGCCTTCGAGATTTTGAGCATATTCATCGCCAACCTTAACCTCATCCAGTCGGAACAGAGGGGCCGAACAAAATGCTCGGCCCTTCCTCGCATCTAGTAGGTGCTATAGACAAATTGCCATTTATCAGTTGTGCCAAGAACACCACAGGAGCACATTGCAGCGAGGCGGGATTCCCTATGATGCGCGGATCGGCGATAGCCATTTCGGTAGGAGATCGTCTTGTAAGAGATGTTGAACATCGAGATGCTGTGCCCGCTTACGCCGCGAGGACAGCTGTAGCTCCAGTAGGTATCGACGACGTCGTCCGTATACCCGAGGGGCTCAACGAGGGCACACTGGCTGCTCTCCTGGGAAGGAGGCATCGGGGTATCCGCAAAAGCGGGGGCTCCCGGCAGCAACAGACAAAGAGCGAGGCCGAGGAAAACCAAGAGCTTACACGACTTAACAGTACTGAACATAATCCTCTCCAATCTAGAGGGGTTTCGGTTGCAGCATGCTGTGATTACTTGCCTGCAAAGTCAATTTAACATAAACTGTTAAAAAGTAACCTGAGTTTTTTAAATTCTTCGGAGGTTATTATGAGTTCCGACAATCGCACTCCCCGGCTTCATTCCTTCCGCATCGCATGTGCGATAGCCTCTGCGACCCTTTGCGCCACCGCCATCGCACAAGTGGCGTTCTCCTTAAAGCCAGCAATCGAAGTGCTCGACAACCCTGTAATTGCAGACTCCCCCGCGTATCCAGCCCTTGCGATCTCGACATTGGTCCCTGCCGTCATCGGTATCGCTACGACCATCCTCAGCGCCGTTCTCGTGTGGACGATCAAGAGCGGAGACCCCTTCAAGAAAGGGTCTGCGACATGCTTGAAGGTGCTCGGCATTCTCTTCGTTGTTCAAGCTGCCACCAGCCTCTACGCCGGCTCACTCAAAACCTCCGTTTCGATGTTTGGCGGCGAGGGGGCCGTCGGCGCCCAAGAGATCGCTTCATCATTCGATTGGACCTCTCTGGTTCTCGCATCGTCCTGTTCATGCTTTCCCAGCTCTTCTTGTACGCCCGAGAGCTGTACCTCGACTCCGACGAGATTGCGTAAGGAAACGCCATGCCCGTAATTGTTCGCCTCGACAAGATCATGGCCGAGCGAAAGATTTCCTCGAACGAACTTGCCGAAAGGATTGGAACCACGCCCGTGAACCTGTCCCGTATTAAAAAGGGCATATTCGCGGCATTCGCTTCAACACACTCGAGCAGCTATGCCTCGCCCTTCGTTGCCAACCCGGAGACCTTCTCGAAGTCATGAGCGAAGAGGATGCCCGAAAGGAGTTCGGACTCGATTGGTCCGCCGAGGATTAGAGGGCGGTCGTACTCGCCCTGCACACGGGGATGCGAATCGGCGAGGTCTGCGGCCTTCGGTGGTGCGATGTGGATTTCGAGACGGGCCTGATCTCGATCAGACACTCGGTGGCGTACGCGAAGGGAATGGGTTCGTTCATCAAGGACACCAAGACCCATGACGCCAGGGGTATCCCCATCGACCGGTCGGCCTACTCCCCTTCCTGAAGGAGACCCACGAGATCGACTGCGGAAAGCTGCGCTTGCGCGGCCTTACCGGGGCGGTCGAGATCGGGGACTGCTACATCCTGTCGGAGCCGGGCGCGACCTTCGCGACGACAAGCTATATCCGCAGGGCGTTCAAGACGTTCTCGGAGACCAACGGCCTCATGGCACCAACGACGAGCTGATCACGTTCCACGGCCTTCGCCACACGTTCGCAACGCAGTGGATCCGCCAAGGCGGCGATATCAAGGCGCTCCAATCGATCCTCGGCACAAGGACGCCATGGCGACGCTCAACGTCTACGCCGACATCGAGCCCATCTCCAAAATCCATAACATGCTGCGCGCCACGCCGTGCCTTTGGCGCGGGCACCTCGGGCCGAGGGTCGATCCGGGTCCCATGTTCCAACAGAGGATCCAGGAGTCCATCGAGACGCTCCAGGCGTTCGGCTACGGCATCACCGAGCCGGACGACCGAAATATCGCCATACGCGACGTGAAGACGAACAGTTGGCTCTAGCTCACCGAGTACGCGGCAGTGCTGGGCCCATCCCAACTGAGGTCACGGTGGTCCGATAGGGGCGCCGCCCGCGGCATGCGCCGCGGAGCGGTATCCCCTACCGAAGGGCGGGGATGCCTCCGCTTCCAGTTCGGAATCAGCCGTCGGAGGCGTTCGGCTGACTGCGGGAACGGCCTGTCCGCTCAATGTGTTCGGCTGAGATCGGAAATCAACCCAACACGAGCCGGACACGCGCCAGACGGCTCTTCCCCGTACGGCCTTCCCCCTTACGCTCATGTTGCAGGCATGTAACGCCGCAGCGAGCGCGCCTTTTTTGCGCCAGACAGGTACAATGATGAACACTGTACCGTAGCGGAGCGCCCCGCGCGCGCCGCAATCACGCGAAAGGGTTTCCCATGCCGAGATCTCGTCCTCCCGTATCGTCATCACCGTCCTTGGCAAGAACCGCCCCGGCATCGTCGCCGGCGTCACCCGTGTCCTGGGCGAGGCCAACGTCGACATCCGCGACATCACGCAGTCCATTATCGAGGACATCTTCACCATGACCATGCTGGCCGATACCGCCGAGTCCAAGCTCGACTTCGCTGAGCTGCAGGAGGCCCTGGCCGAGGCCGGCGAGCTTTCGGGCGTCAACGTGTCCATCCAGCGCGAGGACGTCTTTAACTTTATGTACCGCCTGTAGCGAACAGGCCGTGCAGGAACAGGCCGGCGCATCTGCACTCAAGCACGCCGCCCCCACACGGCCCGGAGAGGAGCGCACATGGCCTACGACGCCAAGAAAATCTATTACCGCTTCGATGACCACTTGAGCCGACTGGTTCTGGATTACGAAGCAAGCCGCCAGATTTCGTCTGAGAGCGAAAGCCTCTACCACGGCCTGCCGACCGACCCTTATGACGAGGGCTTGTTCGAAGAGCACAATGTCAAGCGCGGCCTGCGCAATGCCGACGGCTCGGGCGTGGTCGCGGGCCTCACTCGTATCTCGGATGTGCACGGCTACAACAAGGTCGACGGAAAGGTCGTGCCCGATCAGGCAAGCTCACGCTTCGCGGCTACAGCATCGAGGATCTGGTCAACAATGCCCAGGCCGAGAATCGCTACGGCTACGAGGAAGTCGCCTATCTGCTTATCACGGGTTCGCTGCCCAACAAGGAAGAGCTCGACGGCTTTTGCGAGCGCCTGGGCGCCTTTAGACACCTGAGTGACGAGTACGTTAAAGAGTTCCCTATGACCACGGTGTCGTCGAGCATCATGAACGTGCTCCAGCGCGCCGTACTGTTGCTCTACGCCTTCGATGCCGAACCAGACGTGATCACGCCCGAGCACGAAATCGACGTCGCCATTTCCATGCTCGCACGTCTCCCGCGCATCGCCGCCTTCGCACACATGGCCTCGGTCGCCAAGCTTCGCGGCTCCGAGGTTCACGTGCCGCACCCCACGCCCGGTCTCTCCACCGCCGAGACCATCCTACAGTCTTGCGCGGTGGCATGGCGTTCACCCGCGACGAAGCCATGCTGCTCGACGTGATGCTCATGCTGCATGCCGAGCACGGCGGCGGCAACAACTCCACCTTCGCTTGCCGCGTGCTGTCGTCTTCGGCCACCGACCCGTATTCCGCCTACGCCGCGGCTATCGGCTCGCTCAAGGGCCCGCGCCACGGCGGTGCCAACGCCAAGGTCGTGTCCATGCACGAGGACATCCGCGCGCATGTCTCCAACTGGGAGGACGAGGACGAGGTCGCAGCCTACCTGGGCAAGATCCTCGACAAGCAGGCCTTCGACGGCACGGGCCTCATCTACGGTATGGGCCACGCCGTCTATACGCTCAGCGACCCGCGCGCCGAGGTCTGCCGCCGTTACGCGCGCACGCTTGCCGCCAAGAAGGACCTGGGCGATGAGTTCGCGCTCATCGAGCGCATCGAGCGCCTGGCACCCCAGGTCATGCGCGACCACGGCATGACCAAGCCCATCTGCGCCAACATCGACCTGTACACGGGCTTTATCTACAAGATGCTCGGCGTGCCCGAGACGCTTTTAACGCCGTTATTCGCCGTCGCCCGCATGGCCGGCTGGTCGGCACACCGCATGGAAGAGCTCTTCTGCGCGCACCGTATTATTCGCCCGGCCTATCGTCCGGTGATCGAGCCGCTGGAGTACAAGCCGATCGCCGACCGCTAGGACGCGGACCGTTATAGAACTCGAGCGTGGCCAGGGCATCACCGCCCTCGGCCACGCTTTTTATGCCAGTAGAAAGGGCTGCATCGAATGATTGTTTTTCCGATATGGATGGAACACTGTTGACGAGCGACAAGCAGATGGGCGACGCCACCTGGGCGATGCTCGACGAGCTCGCACGTCGCAGCATTGAGTTTGTACCGTGCACGGGGCGTCCGCTGTCGGGCGTCTTTGAGCCCATCCTCGCCCATCCTGCCGTGCACTACGCGGTCTGCGCCAATGGCGCCAGCGTCTGGCAGCTCGACGACGATGTGCCAACGATGCCTCGCGCGCCACGCGCATTTTGAGCCGTCCGCTCGATCGCGGCATTGCCCATCGCGTCCATCGCATCGCCGCCGGCCACGATGTGACCTTCGATATCTTCGCGGATGGGCAGTGCTTCCTCCCCCGCTCGCTTTACGGGCGCCTGGATGAGTTCTGCGGCGGTGACCCCCACATCGCGGCTTCGCTCAAGCGCACACGAACACCGATCGACATGGATATCGACAGTAAGATCGACGGGGTCGAGACGCTCGAACGCATCGCCATGTACTGGCACGACCCGGCCGATCGCGACGCCATCGCGGCTGAGCTCGACACGCTCGGAGGCATTGAGGTCACGCGTTCTTACGCCATGAATATCGAGGTCATGGGTGAGGGCGCCACCAAGGAACGGCCCTCACGTGGCTATGCGAGCACCTGGGCGAGCGTCTCGTCGACGCTGGGCGTTCGGCGACAACATCAACGACATCCCCATGCTGCAGGCAGCGGGCCACGGCATGGCCATGATCAACGCCGAGCCCGAGGACCGCGACGCCGCCGACGCCATCACCGAGTTCGACAACGACCACGACGGCGTCGCCCGCACCATCATGGCTGCCCTCGCCGTAGCAGCAGCAACCCGGCAGCAGCTAATTTGGGACGGGGCTAGTTTAGCTGCCGCTTGGTGTGGGGTAGCTAAAATAGCCCGTCCCAAATTAGCTGCCCCAGTCACAGTAGTCGTTGGGGACACTCTTCGCGAAAAAGCTGCAAGGACTGTCCCCAGCTGCCGGCAGAAAAGGAACGTCCCCAACTGCCGGATTAGGCGAGGCTCTCCAGAACGTGGCGGAGCTCCTGCTGGACGGCGTGGTCGCGGTTACAACCCACCACGCGATCGGCCACCGCCTTAAGCGCGGGGCGCGCGTTTTCCATCGCGCAGCCCGTGCCGACAAAGCGAATGATCTCGTAGTCGTTCATCGAGTCGCCAAACGCTATGACCTCGTCGCGATCAATGCCGTAATGCTCCGCGAGCTGCGCGATACCCGAGGCCTTCGATACACCAGGCTGCATGGCATCGATCCACGCGTTGCCCGAAGGCGCAAAAGTAAAGAGCTGACCAAGTTCGCGCTGTAGCACGTACGCACTGTCCATAACCGCACTGTCGTCGCAAAAGATACTCGCTTTGATGATATTTACGCTGGGATCGGGCAGCTCCCAAATACGCTCGGCATTGGGAAGGTCCTTATCGACCTCACGCACGAACTTGCACTCGTCATCGAGCAGGAAGGACTTGGTTCGGTCAAAGAGCGCAAGATGCAGATTGGGAAACGTCCTGACGGCTTGGGCGAGCCTTCGAATCGCCAGGTGGGAATACACCTCACGGTCTACCATCTTACCGTCGGCGTAGACTTGGGCGCCGTTAGCGGCGACAAAGTCCATCTTGTCGCGAACGGGCGCAAAGAACTCGCACAGGCGATCGTAGCGAGACCTGACGATGCGGCGAAATGCACGCCATGCTCGTGTAGCGCCAGAATCAGTTCGTAGGTCTCGGGAGGCACCTGGCCGTTTTCGTCAAGCAGTGTGCCGTCCATATCGGATGCAATCAGTTTAAACATAGAAAAGCTCCCTTCGGCTTAGTAGTGAAAACAGATGTATATCTGAAAACACCGTACCCAAAGGGAGCTCGAATAAGACCCCGTAGTTATAAACGTTACATGGACCTAGCAAATAGCTCACGCGCGCCAGAGGCCCCACGGTCGCGACGTCAGGCAGCCCGCCAAAGAGTGTCCCCAACGGCTAGTCGTTTAAGAACGTCCCTGATGACTAGTCGGCGTAGGTGAAGGTTGTGACGTCGAACATGCCCTCGGGACGGATGCGGAGCGTCGGGATCACCGGCAGGGGCAGGAAGATGATGCCCATGATGGGGTCGAGCGGCGGCTCGATGCCCATGGCGCGCGCCTTGACCATAAAGTCGTCGTGCTGCGCCGCAACGTCTTCGGCAGCGCCTCGCTCATCAG
>ENA-OQDD01000782-OQDD01000782.1-human-gut-metagenome-genome-assembly--contig:-NODE-782-length-11896-cov-1.987849_pt1 | contig 11896 bp, 17 predicted proteins | sample MGYA00242507_ERZ504598 | MGnify/ENA primary metagenome ERZ504598 (study PRJEB26092, sample SAMD00036318) | human gut metagenome | host: Homo sapiens | study: EMG produced TPA metagenomics assembly of... | reverse complement strand
GGCCACGCCCGGGGTACCAGCAAAAAAGCCCCTCTTCCCGCGTGCAGACCTTTCCGCCGTCCGGCTCCATAATACCAAAATAGCCGGATTTCAGCGTGGAGAAATCTTTGATCTCATAATAAACCATATCTCGCCTTCCACGCGCGGCACAGCGACGGTTTTCCCCATCTCCAGCGCTTTTTCGATCAGATCCCGTGTCATGACTTCTTTTTTGAAGTCCATATACGCAAAAAAGCAGTCCGCATCCAGAAACTCCGGCAGAGCCGTGATTTTCTCATAAATCATACGGCTCTTTTCCTGGATTTCTTCCTGTGTGGCTGCTCTTCTTCGGGCAAAAACTTCTTTTCTAATGTTTCCTTTGCTTCCATAACGCTCCCCAGATTTACAATCGTTCCGTCTTTCTCCTGCACATCAATATTGTCGAGCTGGGTACGGAGGTTCATTTTTACGGCTGCAATATATTCTCTCCGAAGCTTCTGCTGCTCCTCTTTCTCCGCCGGTGTCAGCCCTTCTGCTTTCGCCTTGCGGGCAAGTTCGTTGATTCTCTGTATATTAATTTCCATTTTCTGTATTTTCTCCTTTGTTTCAACTCACAGTCGGTATTTTCACAGAGTCTGACATGTCGAAAATAGTTCGACTGTGACTCGCCTCATGTCAGTGGAGGATACCGATTTCTCTCCGCCTGCCACTGCCGTTATGTTTCTTTTAACAATTCATCCCACCGCTTTAGAAGCGAGGGACTTGCTTGATTCGGTTAAATGACCGGATTTTCTTTTTATCTTACCGCAAAACACAGGATCTGTCCAGCCGATCTGAGAAAAATCCTGAAATCCAGCTTTATCACCGGATTTCAGTCTCATCTGCATAATTATCCAAAACAATCAGAACCCATGTTTTTCCAAGATTCAGTTTAATCTCCTCTCCATTGCTGTCCCGGTACTTTGTGACGCCCCACGGATCATCCTTGCTCCATGTCACGTCGATGGCCTTTCCGCTTGTGATATACGTTCCCGTTCCGCCGTTTACCACATCGATATCGAGATATTCCGCATTGTCATCATACTTTTCCAGGAACAGTACTGCACGATAATGTTCTTCACCGCAAGCTGTTCCTGTGTCATCTCATCGATCTGCGGTTCCCCGACTGATAACGCAAATACGTGCCGCTCGCCTCATCGTACGAAAACCACGGATTGTTGTGGAAATATCCGCCCGGTGCCACATAGGCGGCATTTCGTCCCTGTTCCAGCGTTTCCGGTTCTGCCTGGGATGCAAACTGGAAAAATCCGTCATAACCGTCTTTGTAAGATGTCCGGTAGCCGCAGAGATCGATTCCCGCTGCAATCCCGGCCGCATCCAAATACGCATTGTGCGGCGACGGACGATCCGACGTCCGGTAATACACCTGTTCCGAATACTCCATGCCGTTCACATTGTCTATGTGATCCGATTCGAGCAGCGGAATCGCATACGCCGCCTGTCCATAGTGGTAATACAGAGCGTCAAATCCCGCTGCCAGATACACATAATATTCGCGGCAGCTCCGCACCGATCCGATCTTTTCGAGATCATCATAGTTTTCAAACAGCCCCATCAGGCGCGTAATGCCGCCTTCGACCGGCGCTTCATAGATCACTCCCGCACGGCTGATACCGCTCTGCGGGCAGGCGCTGATGATATTGCTCAGCATAACCGCCACCGGGCGCCTTCTTCCCTGTACTTCGGCGACAGGTTCTCCTGTCAGATAACTTTTCACCATACCTTCCGGCAGCGCATCCTCCGCGGGTGTCGGCTCAATCGCTTCCGGAACCAGCGGCTCCGGTGCCGGATCTTCGGTCGGGACCGGTGGTTCCGTAGCTTTCGTTTCTGTCTTGCTTTCCCCTGCTGTCTCTTCTGAGACATAAGAAGTTCCTGCCGATGCAGTTTCCGGTGCCGTTTCCCCAATTTTCCGGCATCCGAACAGCATCATGCTTCCCAGCAGAGCAATCCCCAATGTGTAAAACCCTCTCTTTTTGATAAAGACCCCTCCTTTTCTGCTTTCAATCAGTCTCTTGTGATACCGAGACGCTGCAGCACCTCTTCCTGCTTTGCCTCCATCACGGCTGCTTCCTCCGGTGTCATATGATCATAACCCAGAAGATGCAGCATACTGTGTGCAACAAGAAAAGCAAATTCGCGTCTTAAAGAATGACCGTATTCCTCCGCCTGCGCTCTTGCGCGCGCAACAGAAATTACGATATCACCCAGCATCAGCTCACCGCTGTCCGGGTTAAAACAGTCATCTCCCTCTTCCGTCTCCAGAAAATCGAACGAAGCCGGAGAAGGATAATCTACCATCGGGAAAGAAAGCACGTCTGTCTCCCGGTCAATGTTTCTGTGTTCCCGGTTCATGGTGCGGATATTTTCCGGATCGGTCAGAATCAGTTCTACTTCTGCCTCATACGGGCACGCTTCCTGATCCAGCACACCATTGATTACCGCTGCTGCAACCTCTTCCGGATCAAATCCAAGGTCAAAATCCTGTTCATTTTCAAACGTCAGTGTCATTTATTTTCCCTCCGTTTTCTCGTCGTACTTTTTGCTCTGCCGCTGTGATTTTCCGGCTTTGCTTTCTTTTCGTATTCATCGTAAGCCTGTACAATCTTCTGCACCAGCGGATGACGGACAACGTCCTTGCTCGTCAGCTCGCAGAAGGAAATTCCGTCTACTTTTTTCAGTACCTGCATTGCCACATCAAGGCCGGAGCGTGTACCGGAAGGAAGGTCCTTCTGAGAGGCATCTCCGGTTACAATGACTTTGGAACCGAAACCGATACGGGTCAGGAACATCTTCATCTGCGCCGGTGTCGTATTCTGTGCCTCATCAAGGATAATAAACGCATTGTCGAGCGTACGGCCTCGCATGTACGCGAGCGGCGCAACCTCAATCAGGCCTTTTTCCATGTTTTTCTGAAAGCTCTCTGCTCCCATGATCTGATACAGCGCGTCGTAGAGCGGCCGCAGATACGGGTCAATTTTACTCTGCAGGTCGCCAGGCAGGAAACCGAGTTTTTCACCCGCCTCAATCGCCGGACGCGTCAGGATAATACGTCCTACTTCATCGTTTCGGAACGCGGTGATCGCCATCGCCATTGCAAGGTATGTTTTTCCGGTTCCGGCAGGGCCGACGCCGAAGACGATCATCTTTTCCCGGATCGCATCCACGTACGCTTTCTGACCGAGTGTTTTCGGTTTGACCGGACGGCCTGCGACCGTGTGGCAGATGCAGTCACTGTCGATTTCAGCAAGGCTGCTTCCGCTGTCCTCCATAACAAGTGAGATTGCATAATTGACGTTCTGTGTGGTGATATCATTTCCGCGGCGTGAGAGCTCCAGAAGCTGTGTCAGACATTCCTTTGCGCGCGCTGCATTCGATGCCGGGCCTACAATTTTTAAAACGCCGTCCCGGGAGATCAGCGTAACCGCCAGGGATCTCTCCAGGATTTTGATGTGTTCATCAAACTGGCCGAATACTTTCTTTTCATGTTCGATGGGCAGTTCCATCTGCAGTTCTATCATGTTGTTATTGCTGTTCATCTACCATTGTTTCCTTTCCATCCGACATCTTCTGCATTTCGCAGGGCTGTGCTTCTACGGCCCGTTCTATCACGCGAAGTGTCCCTTTTGTGATACATGACGTATCGTTAAGTTCTATTGTAACATGATTCTCCGATATTTGAAGTCCTTTTTCTGATAAATTTCTGTGGAATTTCTGATAATTCTGCGAGGCTTTTTCTTTTGCCTCGTGTTCTGAGTAAGTTTCTTTCTGAATTTCAAAAGGAAATTTCTGACGGTAGCCGAAATAAAACGGAAGGGCAAAGTTTTCTGTCAGATAAAGCTGCTGAAGGGATACTTCCTCGTCTGCTCCATTTTCCCTTTTCTCTGTTTTCTGATCCGCCGTTCCGGTCATGCTCCGCAAACTCTCCACAAAATTCTCCGGCAGCAGATTTCCAAGGAAAAATCGGTAAGCAGAAATCTGGAATACCGGCGTTTTTTTCTCTGCTTTCTGATATGTCCGTACCGTATGGGAAAGCGGAAAGGTATCATAATAGTACCACGTCGTCTCAAGGTCAATATCCGCGTCTGCGTGAACATAAGAATAATCATACGTTTCCCCACTGTCATTCACAAGCGGAATCTCGCCCTTTACAAGAATGTCTCCCGCTTGACATGTATCACCGGGGAGCACCTGCGGAATGCCGTTCCGTGTGATAATACGCACGACCGTCCCTTCTTTTTTCGCCACAAGATTCTGCGGATCATCTGCTTTTTCTTCGATCACATAGCCGTCTACGTTTTCTTTTACCGCAAGGACAAGCTGCGTCCCTTCTATTTTTGCGGACACCCAGGTCAGATTCGGAAACTGCTCCCGCAGATACGATGCGGTCTGGCTGCAGTCCACACGTTTTTTCCAGCTTCCATGATGAATCCCGGCCGCGTCAAGGCTGTTTAAGATCGTCTGCGTACTGTTCGCGTAATTTCCTTCCACATGAATATTCCAGATGAACTGCGACAGCGTGTAAAGTCCCGCCAGGCAGAGAAAAATACCAATAAAAATGCCTTTCTTTTTAAACTTCGCCGGTAAAAGAAAGGCAGTCCCTGTTTTTTCTGTATTCGGATGCGCACACCGCTCTTGCGGCGGATCGGCAGGAGGCGGAAAAAATCTCCGGCAGAAGGCTCATCTCAAAGCAGCCCTGATGTTCTGTCACGTCCCACAGTGTGATGTTATGGTGCCCGCACAGATTGAAAAACGCTCCGGTTCACGGCCCGTCACACGAATCCGCACACTGCCTTTCCAGAAAGCCTTTCCCCTCTGCAAACGCACACCCCCTTTTCAGCATTGGAATGATTGGAATCATTACACTTATTGAAACGTCACCTGATCGATTCTCCCTTCCACCCGCATCTCCTCCCCGGAATACGAAACAATCCGGATTCCCTCTCCCACAAGGAGCAGCCTGCCATATTGTGTAAGCACGCAGAGGCGGCACGCATTATATTCCAGAATCCTGCGGTAATTTTCAATCTGCACTTCTCTCCCGCCGTAAAACGTCACAACCGGCTCACCAAAAGCAAGATCTGACGGAACCTGCATCGCCGAAAGCACCTCCCCGCCCGGCGGATGGAGTGATTTTTTCTGCTTTTTCTTTTTTCGCATCCAAAACCTCCTCCGCTTTGCGGGTCTGCTTTTTGTTCTATCGCTATTTTATGCAGAAAAAAGCACAAAAATACCCCGCAGCCGCTGGGGTTTCCTGCCCGATCAGGCTGCGGGGTTTCATTTCTCTTTTTTAAAAACATTTTTTGCAGGGTTCATACCCCTGGGCTTCTGCATTTTCTCTCGTCATCTGATATGCCCGATCCGGATTCATTCTGCCGCAGTTATTTTTGTTATGGTACTTCGATCCGGTCTCTGAAATCCACACGAGCTGTCCTCCATACGGATCCGATTCCTGCGGAGCTTCCGTTACCTGTGGTTCTTCGGCAGTCACTGCCGGCTGTGATTCTTCCGCTGCCTGCGTTTCAGCGGTTTCTTCCGCCGCAGCTTCTATGGTTGGCTCAGGTGTCGGCGTCTCGGTCGGGTCAGCCGTTGGAGTTGGGGTAGCAGTCGGCGTTGGTGTTTCGGTCGGTGTTGCTGTCGGCGTTGGTGTTGATGTTTCAGTCGGGGTCGGCGTCGCTTTTTTCGTCGGCGCTGCCGTAACGCTGACGGAAACAGACTCTGCAGATGCCTTCTGTGTTTCCTTACTGCTGTACGTCACAGGTGTCAGCGCACAGGCGGAAACCAGCAGCAACACAGGAAGCAGCACAGGAAGTGCTTTCGCCACATGAAACCGTTTCTTTATCGTATTCCAGGTAACCGGAAGCAAAAAGATTCCAAGCAGCAGCAGTGACAATGCATATGCCTTCTCCTCTTTCCAGTAACCGCTCCCGCCAGCATCATCAGAATACCGAACAGATACCTGAGAAAATTTCCTGCCTTTCTCAGCATATTTCATTCCCCCTCTTGTGTATTTTCTGAATTTCTTACAGCGAAATCCTCTACTGTAAATACGTTTGAAAGAATGGAAATTACATCACAGATTACGATTCTTTATAGAAAATCATGCTGAACCATATGACCATATGCTCACCGAGGTAATAATCCATCATGTTTTTTTCAATCAGGTTTGCAACAACGATGCCGTGGCTCTCGATGCATGGATGCATCAGTTCAAGATGGCGGCAGCCGCCTCTCGGGTAGGTACATTTATCGCAGAGCTGGCAGGAATCGGAGGAAAGGGCGAAGGTGAGCAGGGTTTTGTCTTTTAAATGCTGCTCGATTTCGCGTGTGATTTTTTCGTGCTCCGATTTTGTTTTTAATGTCTCATCCATATCCATGATGTTGTCCACTTCTGCGATGCTGGAGAAGAACAGAACGTGATCGTAGTTCATGCAACGCTCCTTACAGACTTCAACAGTGCCGACCGCCGGCGGGCAGGACCAGGAGGCTCCGTAGCGGGAGCACTCCTTTTTGCAGATCTGGCGGACCCGGTCATTGAATTCGATGTCCTCCGGTTTTACAAATGCATACTGATAGATAGGAAACTGGGTAATATATTCTTCGATTTCTGTCTGTGTCATTTTGTCATCCCTTCTCTTTTGTTACAGATCTTTTTCCAAAAAAGCAAATACCATATTCCAGTACGTCTGGAGCATGCGCCCTCTGGTTCCAAACAATTCATGCTTTGCGCCCGGTACTTTTACCATTTTTGCCATGCCGGGACGGCGTTCTGCCATTTTCCGGATCATCCGCTCCTGGGCACGGTTGGACACAAGATGATCGTTCTCCGCCTGAAATAAAAGGACAGGAGCCTCGATCCGTTTCCATCCGCTCCGCATCAGATCGCGGTACAGATGTGCGGCGGCATGGAGCCATCCGTAAGAAGCGGCATTTAGGTGATACAGCGGCTCTTTTTCCCGCTTCTGCTGGTAATAGAGAAAGCGCGGACGGGAGAGGGACGAACTTTGTTTAAAGCTTTCGATTCCCTGGTATGGTTTCTGTCCTACACATACTGTGTGCCTCGTTCTGTGGCACAGGCAAAAGCTGCGATCCGTTTTGCATCGGCGAACGGCACTTTCCGGTCAGCGGACGGATCATCGGCGAACTCAAGACCACTTTCCGGAACAGATGCGGCGCTTTGGCGGCCGCTGCTGCTGCGATTCCGCCGCCCATCGAGTGAGAATAGAGAACGAGCGGAAGACCGCATGCCTCTGCTTTTGCTTTTCGTGCAACAAAGAGCAGATCTTCTACATAACGATGGTAGGAATCGACATAAACAAGCGACGGATCCTCCACCAGACGGTAGCTCTTTCCGTGGCCGCAGTGTTCCGGCAGATAAACATGAAAATGCTCTTTGATAAAATAATACACGATCTCTTTATATTTCTCTGCATTTTCCGTAAAACCGTGTGAGATTACAACAACACCTCTCGGGCGGAATGCGCGGTAACGAAGAACATGAATCGGATGACCGCTCTCCCTTTCCCAGTAAAATTCTTCTGCATGAGCGGCGAGGTACGGCTCCACACCATTCTGCATCCGCTCCGCATAATTTTTTTCCTGTAATACGCGTGTTCTCATTAGCAAATCACCTGCTTTCATCCAGATACGAAAGGATATCCTGAAGATTGTCGATGGTACAGTCCGGTGTAACTTCAATTTTGTTCGGAAGATGATCCGGGTTGTACCAGCAGGTCAGGATTCCTGCATTTTTCCGCCGCGGATATCACTTGTGAGGGAGTCGCCGACGATCACAACCTCATCCGGTGCATAACTTCCGATTTCGTTCCATACCGCATCAAAAAAGCCTTCTGCGGCTTGTCCACACCGACCTGTTCCGAGATAAAAACGCCGTCCAGAAGCTGATCAAGCCCGGAAAAGCGGAGTTTACGCTCCTGTGCAACAGTGGTTCCATTTGTTACTGCATACTGTTTTACGGTAGCTTTCAGCTGTTTTACCAGTTCATCTCCGTGATCGCAGAAGAAAGCCTTATCGCCGAGGCGGATCTGATATTCATCATTGAATACCTTTACCTGATCCGTCGGCAGTCCTTCCGATTCAAAAAATTCATGGAACCGTCCAAGCATCACCTGTTCTCTCGTAAGCTCTCCCGTCTCCAGCCGCTCCCAGTAACCGCGGTTGATCACGCTGTAGCGCTGCAGCATTTCGTCCGTGCAGGTTCCCATATGAAACTTGTTGAAACAGTAATCAATTGCATATCGTTCCGACATCTTAAAATTCAGAAGTGTTCCGTTGATGTCCCACAAAATTACTTTTATCAAAGAGAAATCCTCCCTTGGTTTCATTTGTATTTTCCAATTATCTGTTTTTCATTCTAGCATAGATTACAAATACGATCAATTGTATTTTAGGCATTGTATCTTTTGAGAAAAAGTGCTACGATAAAAAAGAATTTCCGTGAAAAAGAAAAGGAAGAAGGAAGAAACACTATGAAATTTACTTATCCAGCCGTTTTTCATAAAACCGAACAGGGAACCTACGAAGGTTATTTTCCAGATCTCGCCTGCTGCTATGCAAAAGGGGATACCCTCGACGAGGCGCTGGAAGATGCCATTCACTCCGCCTATGACTGGATCTCTCTGGAACTGACGGAAGAAGAACCTGATTTTCCGCCGGTATCGGATGTGGCAGATCTCGGGAAAAGCGAAGGTGAAATTGCAAGAAATATTGCCGTCAACATCCGGCTTTTTGAGGGATGGGACGAATAAGTTCAAAAAGAGAAAGAAAACCGTATTGCTGCGATATTCGAACGCGGCGATACGGTTTTCTTTTTATCTCTTCCAGGTTTTCAGCATCTCTTTTTCTTCTTTGCTGATCCGCAGCGACTCTCTGATTTTCTGAATTGTTTTGTTATGTGTCCAGTCATCGAGACTGTTTTCTTTCAGCAGTTTCTGTGTCTTTCCGGAAATGAATATAACAGATCGATACTGCCCAGGCGACGGCCATTTTTACGTAATAGCCATCGTGATGAATCTTTTTCATCTCCTCCAGCACAGCATCGATATACGCTTCGTTGATAAAAAAGTCCAGCAGACACACAACACCAAACCGGATTTCATATTCCCGGCTGCTTTTCAGCCATTTCTGCAGATATCCATACCAATACTCCTGGTCTTTCTTCATAAAATGGCACGTTGCACAGGAGCTGTCACAGATTCCCCAGCTGTTGATCATCGGCACGAAGCGGTCCAGTTCTGCCGTCTGTTCTTCACGGGTCAGCTTTCCGTAGCCGATCATCATTCCGCGGATCAGAAGCTCCTCGTAGACTTCCGGATTAAACTGTTCGGTATAAACTTCATAGTGGTCTCTTGCTGTCGCTTTTGCAATCCGTCGCGAAACCAGAATGCGGACACCAAGAATCCGACAGTTCTGTCCCGGAACAAGAGAGCTGTGAAATTCCCGGTATTTTGCATCTATATTGCTTTCCAGTTCTGCCGAATGGCCTGCATTACTTCCTGTTCCATATGATTCCCCCTCTCTTTTCTTTCTCTTTAAGATGTTTTACACGCTTTTTACAAATGTTTAACCCTGTTATTTCTGCACTTCTGATAAGATAAAATTAAAGTAAACGATAACATCCACCCTGCCAAATGCCAGATCTTTTCCGGCTGAAAGGTGAGTCTTATGAAAAAGAAATATACATTTTTCAAAATATACCATTCCTGTGCAAATTTCAGAAGCAGCCAGCCCTTGCAGAAGAAGCGCCAGTTGTTTCCACAACGCTGTCTATTCCGTTTTCCGGACCCGCAGAAAGATCCTTATATTTTACCGAAAACCCGGATTTTACCGCTCCCTCTGCCGGTATCTATTCCCGTCGTTTTCCGGGAAGCCGGATCTTTCTATATTCCAGCGATCCCGAGCACGATCTTGCGGCAGTTCCATCCTCTCTTTTCGATGTGCTGCACCGCTATTTTGCCGTCCATTCACCGGATGATATCATTTTATGGAAAGATGGCATTCTCTCCTTCCAGACCATGGAAAATCAGCCGCAGCCGTTGACTGCTCTTTGTACACCGGATGATGCACGGGATTCCAAAATCATTCCGTTCCCCACACTGTCAGAACGGCAGCGCATTTCACAGTAACTGCTATTTAGCCAAACCAGCAGGAGTATGATGGAAAATACCCCTTTCCGTCATGCTCCATTTTTTACTTAATTCCGAGAATTCCACTAATCCGCTCTTTTGAAAGCCCCGCGCCGATTACAATCAGCACTTCCTGGCTCTCCGGCACTGCTGGAATGTCATCTGTTCCCGCGTCGCATTGATTTCGCTCCACACAGTTTCGCCCGTCTTTACAATTCCTTTGATCCGAAATACATTGCCGCATGATGGATCCGCAAAGATTGCTTCTGCTGCCTTTTTCAGCGCTTCTTCCGTAATCTTCGGCTCCAGAAAGCAGAGCGAATCAAATGTCTGCTGCTCGCCGAAATCCAGCTTCCGGTAACCCTCCGAACGGTAACTGCATTCGGAGAGCATTTTGAAATCATCCTCTGTCAGATCATCCCAGTTTTTCTGTAAAATTTCTGCATCAGAAAACTGTCTTCTGCAGCCTGCCTGCTCGAGCGTGCGGTTCAGATGGGCAATCGTTTCTTCTTTCTTTTCCTCCGAAACATTCTGTACTTTGCTCAGCACGATTTTACCAGCGTTCGCCGCCTCGGAAGCCAGCAGATACTCTTCTTCCTCCGACAGCTTCTCATCGAGCCCGGCATCCAGAATCGTGATGACGCTTCCCGCCTCATACCAGCGGTTCAGCGGCTCGTCGTACAGCGTGTCAAAGAACTCATCCACATCGTAAATCCCCGACGGTTCCACGAGAATGCGGTCGTAGCCGCTCATGCCCATCGAGATCAGTTTCGTGCGGAACCGTCTGCGGTGTGTCTCTTTGTCGCATCCGCCGGAAATCATCTCCAGCTCGCACTGATCGCCGCGCAGTTCCTGCAGAAGCAGCATATCCACATTGACTGCCCCAAAATCATTCTCCAGGATGCCGATGTTCTTTCCCTGCGCCATCAGATACTTTGCGTACTGTTTCAAAAAGTCGTCTTCCCTGAGCCAAGGAAGCCTGTAATCAGATCAATTTTAATCATTTCTGCTGTCCTTTCTGCTGTCTTTTTCCGTCTGCAGCCTTGCGGAGCTTCGAACACTCTATTTTTCGTCTGCGCTCTTTGCCGGTAAATGTATCGATGTCTATGCGCCATACGGCAACGCGCTCCACCATCTCCGGCAGAAAAGCGATCTTCGCCTCCGGTGCGATATGCGCCATGATTTTCCCAGGCCTTTCTTCTTTGCCCCCGGATCTGTCACCTCCGTGATGGTTCCGTTTCCCATGATACTGCGGTACGCATAGGAATACGCACACGTATAGTCACCTGTAATCACTTCATGGTTGTAATCCATCTCCACCGCCACGCGCGGATCCGCTGCAAATGCAGCCGCCTTCCGCCCTTCTTTTGCCCCATGCAGGTACAGACAGACGTGAAGAGTTCCATCTTCTTCCCGGACATCATATCCATAATTCATCGGCACGATAAACATGCCTTCCTCATCCATCGCCCCGATCCGCACAACCTCGCAGCTTTCCAGAATTTCTCTTAAAATTTCAGGTTCTGTAATCTCCCGCTTTTTTAAACGCATTTCACGCATCGCAATCACACCTCTCTTATTCGCAGCTAGTTAGCAACCACCAGTTCAACTGGTGGTTTATTATTAGCCTCCAAAGGGCTATTGTTACTGCTCGCCCCAAAGGGCGGTATCGCAAGCACTTTTGCTGGCCCGCTATAAAGCGGTACTACTCGAAT
>ENA-OQDD01000781-OQDD01000781.1-human-gut-metagenome-genome-assembly--contig:-NODE-781-length-11904-cov-2.126688_pt1 | contig 11904 bp, 13 predicted proteins | sample MGYA00242507_ERZ504598 | MGnify/ENA primary metagenome ERZ504598 (study PRJEB26092, sample SAMD00036318) | human gut metagenome | host: Homo sapiens | study: EMG produced TPA metagenomics assembly of... | reverse complement strand
CGAGAAAATTGAGTACGCCACCCTGCGAAACAGACGGCAGACCACGACCATGCAGGAACAGATGCCCAAGCATTACTTTGTGGCGAATGAAATCCGCCAGCACCCGGACAAGGCGGCGAAAGCATCGTCCTCGTCATCGACCGGGAGGCGAAATCGGCGGATGTCATTTGCGGCAGGAGCTTCGACCGAGGCGAACAACGAGATTCCCGGCATGAACAAGGGGCGTATCGAACGGGCATTGCAGAAAGAGGGTATCGAGCAGGTGCGTTTCTATAATACTGACGGTGCATTGGGTTACAGACCCGATGACAGCTATTTCAATGAAAAAATGGTGACACTGGCCCGGTTAAGGAACTACACGTTGGAAAAGCTCTCCACGCTGGACGTGTCGGAAGCTGTCAGACGGGCGAATGAGGTCGGGTTCGATGCCGTGCAGATGATTCAGGATGACAAGAACCGTTGGCACTCTATATCAAGCCGGAAAACAAGGAGGGGTACAGCGTCTATCCCGACAAGGAGGATGTGAACCGTTTTTTCTCCACGCTCAAGCAGGCGATGGACAACATCGACAAGGTACGGATGGAGCTGGCGCACAAGTATTATGCACTGGCGGAGGTCAAACCCGACCTGAAAGTGGATTTGTTCGGCAGCGATACGCCGGAGATTGACCTGAACCGTATTCAGCGTGTTGCCATCTTCAAGACCAGGCAGGATGGAATCCAGTGTGTGGCAACCATCGACGGACAAAAGCTGCAGCCCCGCAGCGTCACTCCACAGCAGTGGCAACGGATGTGGGTGGCGGAAGACCGTGACGGCTACAAGCGGCATTTGGCGGCTACGCTGTTTGCCGATGTGCTGCAAAAGGGACAATCCGTCGGGGAACAGAAAGCGGAAGAGCAGGTACGGCAACAGAATGAGGTGGTGGCGGAAAATCGGTCGGAAGAGACGAATGATGAAAATATGTCTCCGAAACGGCAGTTTTGGGACAACCTCAAGGAAAAGCATCCCGACGCCCTGTATCTGATTCGTGCAGGAGAAGTCTATCGGCTTTATAATGAGGATGCGGCAAAGGGAGCTGATATATTGGGGATTACGATGAAGAAATATCCGGAACGTGGATTTTCGGCTTTCGCAGAGTTCCCAAGGACGCAACTGGACAGCTATCTGCCAAACTTGTCCGTGCTGGTGAGCGTGTCGCCATCAGTGAGATAGAGCTACAGGATAAACGGCAGGACGAGCAGGAAACACATAGGGGTATTCATAGATAAGGAGTGACGATTATGACCAAGAATCAGGAATATGCACTGCAATACGCAGATTATGCGATGGCACAGATGCGAAGGTATGGCATCCCGGCTTCCGTCACATTGGCGCAAGGCATACTGGAAAGCAGCAACGGACAGAGCCGTCTGGCAAGGAACGAGAACAACCATTTCGGCATCAAGGCAACTTCCTCGTGGATTGCCGAAGGCGGCAAATACGGAATCTACACCGATGATAAGCCGAATGAAAAGTTCTGCAGCTATGACAGCGTGGGTGATTCATACGAGCATCATTCCCGCTTTTTGAAGGAGAACAGCCGCTATGCCGGTTGCTTCAAACTCTCCCCGGACGATTACAAGGGCTGGGCACAAAGCATTGAGAAAGCCGGTTACGCCACAGGCGGCAAGTATGCCGAGAACCTGCAGAAAATCATTGAGCAGAACGGCTTGCAGAAGTATGACAGACAGGTGATGCAGGAGATGACGGCACAAGGCCGGCAGTTCGGGGTGGAACACAATCCGCTCCAGACTTCCGAGAGTGCGGAACATGGAACGGGGTATTCGTTCCCGGTGGAACGGGAGGAATTTCTGTTCATTACCTCTCCGTTCGGAACACGGCAAGACCCGTTGGACAGCACAAAGCAACAGATGCACAAGGGCGTGGATATCCGTTGCAAAGCCGACGCGGTACTGGCTACGGAGAGCGGCGGCAAGGTCGTGGCGGTAAACCAGAACAAGAATACACCCGGCGGCAAGTCGCTGACGGTGGAATATGCTCGGACGGACGGCAGCAAGGTACAATGTACCTATATGCACCTCAAGGAGATTTCCGTCAAGGTCGGCGATACGGTACAGGCAGGCGGACGGCTTGGCACATCGGGCAATACGGGGACACGGACGACCGGGGAACATCTGCATTTCGGTGTGAAGAATATCTATGCCGACGGGACGAAACGGGATATAGACCTGCGGCGTATCTGGCTGAAATCGCACAGAAAGGACATATCAAATTGCAAATGCTGCACAACGGAAATGACCTGCTCGTCAAATACAAGGCGGCGGAAGATACCGTGCCTGAAAAGAACCTTTCGCCAGACGGATGGATGAAAAAACTCCTTTCGTCGGAGGATAGCGGTGTGGGAATATCGGGATGCAACGACCCGATTGTGGAGATGGCGATGACCGCTTTCGCCTCCCTGATGCTTTTAGCCACACAGATTGATAACCGGGAGGAAGAGGAACAGAAGACGGCGATATCCGCCGCGATGGATCTTCGTACCATCGACCTGAAGCCGTTGTTGCCGAATATGAAGAACTGCGACCTGACTATCGGCGAGAACGGCAAGGCCATTCTGAAAGCGGACAACGGGGAACTGCATGTCTCGCGGGAGCTGACCGCTTCCGAGCTGAACCGGTTGTCTGCCACGTTGAACAACGGTACACTCACGGAAGAGGCCAAACAGATGCGTGTAACCGGTATGCTGAATACGGTTATCCTGTCGGAAGCGGCCTCACAGAATTTTGAGCAGGGGATGACCCGGCAACAGGGACAAACGGAAAACCTGCGAAGATAAAGGCATGGCGATATGATAAAATGCGTGATGATACAGCTATGCAAGTGTCTGGCGGGAGTTTCCCTCCTTGCGTTGCACCTCCGGTTCTGCTACCTGCTGTTGGGATGGATCGGGACGCTCGTTGTCGTGGGCGTGCAATTAGCCATCGCCGGATGGATGGTCTGGGCGATGATACGCGCACCCGACTGACCGCACTCTACAACAGTTCAACATCAATCAACCCATGTATCACTTGTCCGGATGATCCATGTATCATTAAAGACAAAAACAGATGATTAAATGTAATGTTACGGTATGCGGCGTTATCGGCCGCGATGCGTCGGTTCGCAAGAATAAAGAAGAGAAAGAATTTCTGGTGTTTCCGCTCCGGGTACAGATTCCGGCGACGGGTGGCGGGCACACTATCGAGGTGGATGTCCGCAAGGAGGGCTGTCAGGAGGAAGCCGCCGGTTATCGGAACGGCTCCCGTGTAGAAGTGAGGGGTACGATGTATCTCAAACGCCGGGGCGACAAGCTATATTTCAACCTGTTCGCCGATGAAATCTGCAATGCCGCTACGGATGATGCGGATTGCGTCAAGGGCGAGCTGGTGTTTCGTGGTAAGGTCGGCCAGAACATCGAGGAAAAAAGGGATAAGAAAGACCAGCCTTATACGGTGTTCTCGGCGTTTAGCGCAGAGAAGGTCGATGACGGCTTCGAGTACCAGTGGGTGCGCTTCTTCTGTTTCGGTAAGGAGCGCGAAGCGTGGTTGCAGCCGGGTGTAAAGGTGGATGCCAAAGGTGAAATGAACCTGTCGGCACACAACGGGAAAATCAACCTTTCCTGCAAGATGGAGGAACTGACGCAATATGTGGCGGATTCGTCTAACTATAATCAATAAGGGTTATGGCCGGTTACAGAAAGAAGAATGCCGACGGACCGAACAGCGAGGACAAGGCTCTTGACCTGTTCGCCGAAATGATGATCGAGAAAATCGAGGGCATTCAAAAGGACTGGAAAAAGCCTTGGTTTACGGAGGGTACGCTACAGTGGCCCCGCAACCTTCACGGGCGCGAGTACAACGGGATGAATGCTTTTATGCTGCTTTTGCACTGCGAGAAAGAAGGGTACAAGATTCCCCGTTTCTGCACGTTCGATTGTGTTCAGAAGCTCAATAAGCCCGGAAAGGATGGAGAGGAACTGCCGCGTGTCTCCGTGCTTCGTGGTGAAAATCCTTTCCGGTCATGCTCACCACGTTCACTTGTATCCATAAGGAGACTAAGGAGAAAATCAAGTATGACGATTACAAGAAACTCTCCGATGACGAAAAGGAACAATACAATGTCTATCCGAAGATGCAGGTGTTCCGGGTCTTCAATGTCGCGCAAACTAACTTGCAGGAAGCGAGACCGGAGCTGTGGCAAAAACTGGAGCGAGAAAATTCGCGTCCGGCAATCGAGGAGGGCGAGCATTTCAGTTTTGCCCCAGTCGATACGATGATAAGGGATAACCTGTGGATTTGTCCGATTACGCCGAAATATCAGAATGACGCCTACTATTCCATCACGAAGAACGAAATCATCGTACCCGAAAAGGAGCAGTTCAAATCGGGAGAATCGTTCTACGGGACACTGTTCCACGAGATGACGCACTCCACCGGAGCGGAAAACGTACTTGACAGGTTCAAGCCGACTACTTTCGGTTCTCCTGAATATGCCCGTGAGGAACTGGTGGCAGAGTTAGGCAGCGCACTGGTCGCACAGCGTTACGGCATGACCAAGCATATCAAGGAGGACAGTTGCGCGTATCTTAAAGGTTGGCTTGATGAGCTGAAGGAATCGCCACAGTTCATCAAAGACAACGCTTCTGGACGTGAAAAGGGCAACCTCGATGATTACCCAGAAGGTGGATAAGATAGCGCAAGAACTGGAACAAAATGTCGGCGAGAAGCAGGAAAACGGAGCGGCAGCAAAGGAGAATACATTTTATTCTTCTGTTGCGTATCTCCAATTTTCGGATGACACGAGGCAGCTTGACGAACTTCGGGAGAAAGGCGATTACGAGGGATTGCTGACGCTTGCCAAGGAGTATTACGACGGCAATGGCATCAACGAACAGCATACTTATTTATCGGCCACGAACAACAAGGGTGACAGCCTTATTGCCGAGGATGAGAATTTCGCTGTCGTGTACAACGGGAGTGTCGGGGGAACCTACGAGGTGATGTTGAAATTCACGGAGCAGGAAATCCGAGACCATATCCGGCGTTACGGTGTCGATATCGCCGGAGATACAATAAAAGGGGTTGCCAGGGAGATGGCGGCGGAACAGTTCTCCGCTTTGGCGTATCAAAAGATTCCGGCCTTCGAGATGCCGAACGGTGAAGTGCTATATGTCGAATATAACAAGGAATCCGATACGCTTGATGTCGGGCAACCCACCAATGCCGGGCTGGTCGCGCAGCATCGTTTCCCTTACGACCACAATGTCGGGCTGGATGCCAATCTGCAAGCCGTGAACGAGAAGCTGAACGAGCTGGAAGAGTATCGGGCAGAACTACAAGAGGCAGAATACGGCAGCGGTATGCGCCGGTAAGGATGGAAAGAAAAAGATGCGGAACTGGTTGGCTCCGCATCTTTTTTGCAGTTTATTTCCCCAACAAACCGTCTATCATAGACTGTAAATTTGCTATGTCGCAATACTGGTTACATCCCCCTCGGTAGTCCTTTCCATTTTGAGCTGTCCGTATCAGAAACGAATCGAGTTCAATTCTTACGCCGCTGCCCATTCGTGACAGACCGGAAGAGTGGCTGATGTAAACGAACTTGCCGTTGCGCTCAATGAAGCAGGAGGTGTCATAATGCCCTTTTGAATTGGAAGCCACCTTTGCACCAACGGCTGCGGCATATTTGGAAATCTCACGCACCAATGCTGTCTGGAAACTGCGGTACTCTTTTGAAACATAGTCTCCTGCATCTGCAAGTATAGCGTCCTGCCATTTGGTATAAAAATTCTGTGCCATATTGATATTTATTATTATTCGTTCCGCAAATAACTTTTCCATTTCTCGCCGTCAATGGTCAGTTTGCCCATTTCCCAATCGTATTCCACTTCCGGTATATTGGTATAAGGGAAATGAACGGTGTAGCCTATCTGTCCGTAAGAGCAATGCAGAGGGGTAACGCAAATCTCCCAACCGAAGTAAGATTGCGGCGTGCAGTATTTTCGCCAGTTGAAACGACCTGCGGCAATATTGCCGCAAAGTCGTTTGAGTATGTCGTTTGTTGTCATTCTGTACCTCCTTTGCTGAGTATGGTGAGTTGTTCGGGACGGTCTGGAAACCAATAAGCATCACTGTCGATATATACGCATCTATAGCCATTCCAAGGTTTTCTGAAAGCTAATACTTCTTTGGGGCCAAATACCACCCCGTAGTCGTTTGTAAACGCCACCATATCGCCTACAGCCAAATCACTGTCTGTTTCCATGACTTCGGACAACCGGCTGAAAAACTCCATGCCCTCGGCTTCACGCTCTTTCTTCCAGCGCATAAACTCCTCTTTGTGGCTTCTTGATGAGCCAATAGGTAATAACTCCGATGCCAAAACCTCTGTCTCGGAAGAGCTTGTTGAGATTAAGATGATGCTGTCACTATCCACTTTTTCGGGAGTTGAGATAATTCGACATTCTATATCATTATCGGCAGTGTGCCAAAAAAGGAGGTTGCCTTGCTTGATGAAATCGTACTTGCTCATTGTCTTTTGATTTATTGTTTTTTTTATTTCCCTTTTCTTGAAGCCTTTTGACTTCGCCCAAAGGGGTTGTTTTCATGTGCGTCACAAACGGGGGGATGCAAGAACGATGAGCAAGGAACCTGCAATGAAATTTTATGAAATACCGTCATCTCCGATTACGGAAAGTTGTCGTCAAATTTTATTTCAGGTAGCGATAGCGGTACTTGGGCAATGTTCGTCCACCGTACCTTTGCACACGAAAACAGACCTGCGGCGTATGTCGGGGCTGTGAAGGGATTATACCCTTAAAACAGGAATATACCGGCTGTGAAACCGGTGGCGGAAGCTCTGCAGAGCATATTTATAAAAGTAACCGGGGAGCCTGTGCAAAAAGAGAGCAACCACCCACTTTTGAGGCGGGTGGTTGCCAATGTTTCGGACAAACATCAGAAGTGGTAATCAACAACTCCTCCGATGTAGAGTATCGTTCCCGGTTCAAGCCTACAAACAAACTCCATAAACGTAAAGGACTGTTCGGCAAAAGACTGCAGCCATCGCCATCCAAATAGAAATGATAGGCGACATCCAACGGATTTTCCACTGCCTGTTTGAGATAATAGGTCGAACCCCATTCCAACATATTATCTGCCGTAAGAGCATTCGCTCTTTTTTGATATTGGCGACATACTCCTCTTTCCATTGCTCTATTCCACCATTATAGCGCATGGTGTCATCGGATATAAGCTCGAACATTCCTTTGGGCAAGGCATGATTGACCAAATTGGCAATATCCTCTTTACGGTCTTCCTCGTCTATTTCTGAACAATAGTCATAGAAGCTCCCGTCTCCTTGCTGGAGTGTGTCCTCATTCAGATAGTTTTCTTTGTCTATCGGCTCCGTTGAAATTTGAAAAATCCTGCTGTGCATAATTGTAAATTTTAGATTGTCAAATATTTTCTTTTTTTCCTTTTCTTGAAACTCTTTTGGCTTCTCGTCGGGGAATGATTTTTATGCAGGACTGACAGCGGGAAAAGGACGGATAAGGCAAGTAAACAGTGTACGGGATGAAACGGAATACCCAACCGCCCAATGTAAGAGCACAGTCAGGCTCGTCCGACTATGCCTGCAACGAGGTGGGGAGTGAAAGTCAATCTTCGATTTGTGGAAGGCTGCCGTGAAGAATATCCGGGAACCGTTAGTGAAAGCGATACTTGACGACCAGACGCACGCTGTACCTTTGCATATAAAATCTCTCCGAAGAGAATTGCCGACGTGAGATGAAAAGAGACCATAATTGAGAAACGCTATTATTCATAAGGGGAAAAGACTATTCGTGGTTGTTATAAATGCTTGATTAACATGAAAATACAATTCGCGCCATAAAATAATCCTTTCTTGAAATAAAAATCACAGAAAAAGAAACAAGATTAAAAAATAACCATTAACTTTGCACCAGTCAAGTTTCCAATCGAAGCGTCGAACGGAATTAAAAGGGAATCCCGGTGAAAATCCGGAGCTGTACTCGCAGCTGTAAGTCCTATTAAAGTTTATCGCACTCTTTGCCACTGGTGAAAGCTGGGAAGGCGCGATAAGCGGGATGAGCCAGAAGACCTGCTTGATGAGATAGATTTAGTGACCACGGGATAATTGGCATTAGATTAAAATGAACAGAGGCTCGTCCACAGGCACCTATATTCTTTTTGATAACCGATTTCTCATTCGTTGCAAATCTGTCGCAATAAAAACGAATGTGTGTTTAAACTTTTTGTTTAACTTTTAATAATTAAGTTATGAAAAAGAATTTTAGATTCTTGGCAATGGCTGTTGTAGCAATGGCCGCCGCAGTGTTCACGGGATGTTCATCCGACGATGACTTCCTTGCTCCGTATGAGGAGAGTGCGATTCAAACCCGCGCGATAAGTTCTACCAATGCGCTTATCGATTTTGATAACGTACCTTCCAGCGTAATGGCTTCTGACCAGTATGGAAACAATCTCTATTCTGCCACGGCCAACGGCAAGCAGGTAACGACCGGCTACATCACTCAAATCGGGCAAACCGGTACGTACATTCAGTTCCCGATTAACTATTTGGAACAAGAATGGGTAAGCGGACAGCCTTGGGAATATGAATTTTGGAATGGTGGTTTTGCCATCTCTAATTTCCATAATCTGACACAGGGGGATTATCAAAACCAATGTAGCGTGTACTGGCCCAACGGCGGTCATAGCGGTAAAAATTTTGCTGTAGCTTTCGGTTATAGCGATTCATACAATGATTCACAAGCAACCTATGACAAATGTGCGAAGATTTACCTGACCGATGCAACCGGCTACAGAGTCGTTACCACAAACACTCCTGTCAAGGGTACACCGAAATATGGTAAATTCAACAGCGTATGGGTTTGTAATACGACTTATACCTACTTAGTCATGAAGGATGGCAACTCGTTTACACAAGGCTCTTTGTCGGCACAAAAAGGATGGTTTAAGGTGGTATTTGTTGCGTTGGATGCGACGGGTAAACCTACAGGTAAGGAAGTAGAATACTATTTGGCAAACTTCGATTCCAGTAAAGATGCAGAATCAGGTTTGACCAATAAATCCGTACCGGATGGAATCAAGTGGATTTAAGCGGTTTAGGTGACAGCGTATGTACTGTAGCTATCAATTTCGAAGGAAGCGATTCAAGCGCATACGGATTGAACACTCCTGCTTACGTTGCTATAGACGATATTGATGTAACCGTAAACGAATAACATGAATTTGGGGCAAATGCTTTTTAACGGCAAGTGCAAAGTATTTGCCCCTTTTTATTATATCCCAATGGAGATTGGAATCAAATACTTTCTTCAAGGGAATTTCAGCATTAAAATTATAAATATAATGAAGAAGTATTTGCTTTTATTCTCCTTGACGATATTTCTATTTGCATGCAACAAAGACGAAGAAATATCGCAGGACGTGATATTGCCTCCTGTCATTGAGTTGGATAGCGAGGACGGAATCTACGTTGTAAAGATAGGAAAAGAGGTCGTTATTGAGCCGACCTATCAGAATGTCGATTACGCCGTTTATTCATGAAATGCAACGGTCGTATCATTTCCGACGAGCCTCAATTGAAATACATTTTCAACGAATGCGGTTCGTATTACGTTACCCTGCGTGTGGATACGAGGGATGCCAGCACAGAGGAAGAAATTCGTGTGGATGTCAATGAATTGCTCCGCCCGTTATTTCATTGGTAACCCCCTCTATAGGGCTTAAAGTTGTCGCAGGACGTGAGTATATCCTTACACCCGACATTCAAAATGCAGAAGGAGCTACTTATTTGTGGACTCTTAACGGAAACGAAGTCGGAACGGAAAATACTTATACATTCAAGCAAGATGAGTTGGGAACTTATGAACTGACCTTAACCGTAACAAATGAAGACGGACAATCAAAGAAGACAGTTTCTATTGAGGTTGTCGATAAACTTCCGATTGAAATCGTAGTTCCGTCATCTTTATATTTTACCGAGAATAATACCAAATACGTAGAATTAGGACGTACTTTGTTTGTCCGCCCCTTTGTATCAATAAGTGCCGAGCCTTCTTATCAATGGAGTTTGGACGGGCAACCGATTGAGGGAGCCAATTCTTTGGTTTACGGTTTCAAACCCGCTAAAACCGGAGAACACACGCTTACCTTTACTGTGAAATACGACAATCAAGATACAAAAGCAGTGCTCACCCGTAATATTTCGGTCTCCGGTGTCGATGAAGTCAGTGTCAATATTCCGGTGAAATGTTGTGAAGCGGCCGGAAAAAGACCTTTTGCTGCCGGAAATTCCATTTACAGCAATAAAGTATATGAATTTGTTCCGGCTCCGGGACAATTTGTAAACGAAACGAATACAGCAGGTTTCAATGGGGAAAGCACGCACGAAGCAGCCTGTGCTTACGCACAAAAACGTCTTGATAATGAACAATATGTTTCTCTCGGAGGTTGGGGAGGATATATTGTAGTAGGATTCGACCACAGTATCGAAAACAAAGGCGGTTATGATTTTTCCATCAAAGGAAATGCCTTTGATTCGTCAAATGAACCGGGCATTGTATGGGTAATGCAAGATGTCAATGGAGACGGCTTGCCCAACGATGAATGGTATGAACTGAAGGGTTCTGAATATGGAAAACCCGAAACCATTCAGGACTATGCCGTAACTTATTTCCGTCCCGGTCCCAACATGGACACCCAATGGCAAGACAACAAGGGAAATAAAGGGGCGATTGACCGTCTCGGCAACTATCACCCGCAAGAGTTTTATTATCCTTTGTGGATTGAAGAGGATTCCTATACGTTATACGGCACATGCCTGAAAGCACGTACCGAACAAAGCCCGTCGACAGGCATGTGGTCCAATAATCCGTTCGGGTGGGGATATGCCGATAATATTGGTGATGATATGCCCAATAAAGACAATCCTAACGCGGGAGCACTTGGAAACTATTTTAAGATTTCCGATGCGCTCAATATCGACGGCACGTCTGCAAACCTTTCCCATATCGACTTTATCAAGGTGCAGACCGGAGTCAATGTAAAAGCCGGATGGTTAGGGGAAAATTCCACGGAAGTTTTCAAGTTCTGTGATGAAAACAACAATAACGACAAATAAAATTCATTATGAACAAAATATATCATTTCATCCTATTCTGTTTCGCTACGCTCTGCCTTGCTGCATGTAGTGATGACGACCCTGAAGTAAGCGGAATAGACGGCAAGGATCACTTCATCTCCGAGTTTGCTCTAACTGTAGATGGCATTACCTATCAAGCCATGATAGTCGGGGACAAGATTACAGTTGAGATACCTTATAATACCAGTCTGAAAGGGGCTACCGTAGAGTATGCCCTTTGCGAGGGAGCCTCTATTAACCCGAATCCATCGACCATAGAGGATTGGGAGAATGAATGGAAATTCGTAGTTACCTCCAAAATGCAGGATAGCAAAGTATATTCCTATACTTATCAATATACAGACATCGAACAGAGCGGCAGCGTAGTACTTGCCACGCAAGCCGAGGTTGATAATTTTGCAAAGACAGGAATAAACAAAATCGAAGGCAGCCTGACCATCGGAACGGCAGACGGAGAAGAAATCACCAATCTGGACGGACTTGCCAACCTGAAACAAATCAGTAACTCCCTTGTCATCAATCCGTCTTACAAAGGAACGGATTTGACCGGTTGGATAATCTGGAACAACTCGGAAGTTTCAAATTAGGTTCGACAACTTCTGCCAGTAAAAACATAATGCTCAAAACGGTTAATCTGCCTCTTTGCTTGGAGTGACCGGTGATTTTGTCGTTAAC
>ENA-OQDD01000780-OQDD01000780.1-human-gut-metagenome-genome-assembly--contig:-NODE-780-length-11907-cov-3.079881_pt1 | contig 11907 bp, 10 predicted proteins | sample MGYA00242507_ERZ504598 | MGnify/ENA primary metagenome ERZ504598 (study PRJEB26092, sample SAMD00036318) | human gut metagenome | host: Homo sapiens | study: EMG produced TPA metagenomics assembly of... | reverse complement strand
AGCTCTTTACTTGATTCAAAGAGAAACGATTGATTTGATTGTCAGCGACTGATGATGCCCGTCATGGACGGGAATGAATTATCCCGCCGGGTAAAAGCTAATCTGGCTACTTCCCACATCCCCTTTCTCATGCTCACTGCCCTCCGGTCTGAAGCCCAAGAAAGAATCAGCTATGAAATAGGAGTAGATGAATATCTGTGCAAACCATTTGATGAGGTTATTCTAAGATTACGTATCCGAAATATACTTGCCTTACGCCAGAAATACAAATCCATGTTCTCCACTAGTATGAATTGTGAAACATTGAATATAAACGCTAGTTCCAAAGACAACACATTTATGACATCGGCAATCAATTTAATGAAAGAACATTATGCCGACTCGGATTATAACTTAGAGCGCTTTATCCGCGATATGGGATACAGCAAAACCTTAGTCAATCAGAAATTGCAATCTTTGACAGGGCAGTCCATTGGTCAATTCATGAGAAACTACCGATTAAATGTGGCAAAAGACACTTTAACCAAAGTAGAATGTGACATTTCTGTTGCAGAAATCGCATATGCCGTAGGTTTTAACGACCCTAAATATTTCACAAAATGCTTCAAAGAACTGTTTGGAGTACTTCCAAGCGAATATTTTGGAAAAAAATAGTTCACTTTACTATTTTACTCCATTTGTGCACCATATTCTCCTATAAAAAGCTTTGTTTCCCTTACATTTGTAAAAAACAGAAATGCAAATGTATATGAAAAACACATTCTTATTATTGAGCTGGCTGATATTACTCCCCTCCGGTATACTGGCAAACCCCATCAAGGGAATGCTGGAAAGGATAGACAAGGGAGCATCGGACAAGTTCGTAGTCGAACTACACAAAGCCCAAATGACTTTTTCGAGTTGGACCAAAAAGGCGACAAGGTAGTGATACGAGGCAATACCTATATTAATATAGCAACCGGAATCAACTGGTACTTAAAGTATCATGCCGGAATCCACCTGTCATGGAACAGTATGCATGCCTCACTACCCAATGTTCTTCCTCCCGTCTTCCGTAAAGAACGCCACGAAACAAATCTGGCCCTGCGTTACGATTTCAATTACTGCACCTACTCCTACTCCATGGCATTTTGGGATTGGAAACGTTGGGAAGAGGAACTGGACTGGATGGCACTGCATGGCATCAACCTGCCACTTGCTGCCGTAGGACATGAATGTGTGTGGCGTAACCTATTACTCCGCTTAGGATTTTCCAAACAGCAAATCAATGATTTTATTGCCGGACCAGCATTCCTTGCCTGGTGGGAAATGAACAATTTGGAAGGCTGGGGAGGCCCTAACCCCGATAGTTGGTATAAACAGCAAGAAGACTTGCAGAAAAAAATATTGAAACGAATGAAAGAATGGGGAATGCACCCCGTACTGCCCGGTTACTCGGGTATGATCCCTCCAAACTGGATTTGGGAAAACGTATTGATGGTGGAAAAGAAGAGAAAACATTAAGCAACACTTCCTCGGAATCCGCCCAAAGCACTCTCAACAAATGGAACGGATTTGACCGACCGGGAATCTTACTGCCCGACGATCCCAAGTTTACCCAGATTGCCAGCCTTTTTTACGAAGAAACCGAAAAGCTGTATGGAACAAGTGACTACTACTCCATCGATCCTTTTCATGAAGCCAAAAGCTTGCCTGCCAGACTAGACTTCGGCAAAGCCGGCAAGGCTATTATGGATGCAATGAAAAAGGCTAATCCAAAAGCTGTGTGGGTGGTGCAGGGATGGACAGAAAATCCACGCCCGGAAATGATGAAAGCGCTGAATCCCGGCGATCTGCTCATCCTTGATTTATTTAGCGAATGTCGTCCCATGTGGGGCATTCCCTCTATATGGAAACGAGACAAAGGATACGAAGAACACAACTGGTTGTTCTGCCTGTTGGAAAATTTCGGTGGGAACGTGGGTTTGCATGGAAGGATGGACCAACTTCTTCATAATTTTTACCTGACCAAAGACAACCCACTGGCCGCTCAGCTAAAAGGCATCGGTCTGACAATGGAAGGCATTGAAAATAATCCCGTTATGTTCGAACTGATGTGCGAACTACCTTGGCGTGCAGAAAAGTTTACCAAAGAAGAATGGATAAAACAATACATCCGCGCACGCTATGGCACAGACGATGAATCTATCTGGCAAGCTTGGCAGATCCTGGCAAACGGTATCTACAACTGTCCGGCAGGCAACAACCAACAAGGTCCTCACGAAAGTATCTTTTGCGGCGCCATCACTGAATAATTTCCAAGCATCCAGCTGGAGCAAAATGTGCAACTATTACGACCCCACTACCACAGCAGAAGCCGCACGATTGATGGTGAGCGTAGCACACAAATATCGCGGTAACAACAACTTTGAATATGATCTAGTTGATATCACCCGACAAGCCATTGCCGACCGTGCCCGAATAGTGTACAATTACGCTGTTGCCGACTTTAAAAGCTTCGATAAAAAAGTTATGCCACACATACCCGACAGTTCTTGGAACTACTGATAATGCAAGACAAACTGTTGGGCACACGCAAAGAATTCAAAGTAGGGAACTGGATTCAACAAGCGCGCAATCTAGGAAGTACATCTGAAGAGAAAGACCTCTACGAATGGAATGCCCGCGTACAAATCACCACATGGGGAAACCGTTACTGCGCCGACATCGGCAAGTTACGAGATTATGCCCATAAAGAATGGAACGGACTACTGCGCGACTTTTATTATAAACGTTGGGAAAAATACTGGCAAGTACTGCAAGACCAACTGGATGGCAAACTTCCTGTACTGCCAGTAGGTAATTCATCAACCCCCACTGCCGATAATCCAGCCATGACCATAGATTGGTATGCCCTGGAAGAACCATGGACACTGGCAAAGAACACCTATGCGGCATCTGCCGAAGGTGATTGTATAGAAGTAGCGAAAGAGGCTATAACATTGATAAACAATTGATTGTAAGATGAAAAAGAAAGAACTCGATACAGAAACCGCACAGCAGGCACTGCCCATTAAAAAGAGGCTTTTGTCACTCGATGCACTCAGGGGCATCACTGTAGCAGGAATGATTCTGGTCAACAATGCAGGAGGCAAAGTGTCGTATGCACCTTTACAACATTCTGCATGGAACGGACTGACACCTTGTGACTTGGTTTTTCCTTTCTTTCTGTTCATCATGGGTATTTCAACATATATTTCATTGAACAAATTCAATTTCAACGTTTCCCTACAAGTGGTAACCAAGATATTGAAACGCACATTTCTTATTCTATGCATCGGATGGGCAATCGGTTGGTTTGACCATGTATGTGAAGGTGACTTCCTGCCTTTTGTCCATCTGCGCATCCCCGGGGTACTACAACGCATTGCTTTATGTTACTGTGTTATTTCTTTTACAGCCCTATTTATGAATCATAAGTTCATCCCCACATTAACCTTTATCTTACTGGTAAGCTACACTGTCATATTATGCATGGGGAACGGTTATACCTGCGATGAAAGCAATATTTTATCCATCATTGACAGGCAACTTTTCGGCGAAGCACATCTCTATCAGAAGAGCCCGATTGATCCGGAAGGATTTGTAAGCACTCTCTCTGCTATCGCCCACACTTGTATCGGTTTTTCATGTGGAAAATGGATAATACAAAGCCATCAGACAGAAAACAAAGTGCTCCGTTTGTTCTTGACCGGATTCATTCTGATGAGTATCGGCTATTTGTTGGCAGATGCGCTGCCTTTAAATAAAAGAATATGGTCTCCTACTTTTGTTCTGGTGACCTGCGGAGCGGCTTCCATGTCACTTGCCACATTAATGTATTATATAGACATAAGGAATAAACAAAAATGGTGCCGCTTCTTCATCATCTTCGGCGTCAACCCCCTATTCCTCTATGTACTGAGCGAAGTACTTGCCATTATGATGGGAAGTACCGGATGGAAGGCGGCAGCCTATGCAGCCATTCATTCAGGAATAACCGACGCTACCTTGCCTCAGCTGTCTACGCCCTCGTTTTCACTCTGTTTTTGGGGTGTATCGGTTATCCGCTATATCTTAAGAAAATATACATCAAACTGTAACAACCAATTCATAATATATAGAGAACTATGCAGTATTAAACAAGAACATATTAATCAAAACCAAAATTAAATTCTATGCTAAACGTACAATCTCTAACCCAAAGGACATTTGCACAGATAGTAGTCTTTGCATTACTCCTATTAAACAGTACACTGGCATTTGCTCAAAATCAAGTTAACGGTATTGTCACAGACAAGACCGGAGAACCCCTTATCGGAGTGAATGTAGTCGAAAAAGGTACTACCAACGGTGTTATCACTGACTTTAACGGACAGTTTACATTGAATGTAGCACAAGGAAAGACACTCGTATTCTCTTACGTGGGTTACACTACCCAGGAAATTACAGTAAAAGGATCTTCTTTGAAGATTATTATGGAAGAAGATTCTAAAACATTAGATGAAGTTGTGGTAGTAGGTTATGGCAGTATGAGTCGTAAGGATGTAACCAGCTCCATTACCACTGTGAAAGCAGACAAACTGAATGTAGGAGTTTATTCTGACCCTGGACAGTTGTTGCAAGGTAAAGTCCCTGGTTTGACGGTAGTACAAAGCAGCGACCCGACTTCTGGTACAGCTTCTATCTCTTTACGTGGGGCTTCTTCTCTGCGTACCGGTGCGGCAATGGAACCTTATTATGTTATTGACGGTATTCCCGGTATGTCATTAAGTCTGATTGCTCCCGAAGATATTGAAAGCATTGACGTACTTCGTGACGCTTCTGCAACGGCTATTTATGGCTCCAAGGCTGCTAACGGTGTAATCTTGATTACCACCAAAAAAGGTAGTAAAAGTGAGCACACTTCTGTAAACTACAGCGCATATCTTGCATTTGACAACATTGCCAAGCGTTTAGATATGATGACTGCCGACGAACTCCGCACCTATGCCAAGGAAAATAACATCACTCTTCCGAATGACAAAGGAGCAAACACCAATTGGAACGATGAAGTACTGCGCACAGCAATCAGTCATAACCACAACGTTTCTATCAATGGCGGTTCAGAAAAGACTCAATACAGTGCCAGCATGAGTTATCAAAACAAACAAGGTATCGTACGTGGTACAGATTTCGAGCGTTTCGGCGGCCGCGCATTCTTGCAAACCAAAGCACTGAATGATCGGCTCACCTTAGCCTTTAATGTGAATGCCGCACAATCAAAAGGTACCACCGTTGATTCCGCCAAAGATGGCCAATCCGTATTCGATGCATGAATTATTATTCTCCACTAGTTCCTGTCACCAATGCAGACGGTTCTTGGTATAGCGACAAAACTATCTCCCAAAACTTCAATCCTGTATCCATGATCAATGAAGATACTTTTGAAAATAACAAGAAACTCCTTCAAGGAACAGCCAAAGGTACTTTAGATATCACTAAGGACTTGAAATGGAACTTAAGTCTTTCCTATCAAGACGAACAATATATATGGAACGAATACCATACCAGCAAATCCCAATATAACACCCGAAATGGCGAAGCTAAACGTATTGCAACAGAAAACAAGAAAAAAATTCTTGAAACATACATAAACTATGATCATACATTCGCCAATATCCACAAACTGGGCCTGATGGCCGGTTATTCATGGGAACAGAATGATGACAATGACAGTTTCGGTCTGGATGTCTACGACTTTTACAATGATAACACCACCTTTTATAATCTGAACCTTGCCAATAAAATGGATTGGCAGAATGGCGGTATCACCAGCAATAATAACGGTCATTTGGAAACTTTACGTATGATCTCATTTTATGGACGTATCAACTACTCCTTCAACAGCAAATACCTGCTTCAAGCAACAATTCGCCGTGACGGCTCCTCTGCTTTTGGAAAGAACAACCGTTGGGGAACTTTTCCATCTGCATCGTTGGCATGGCGTATGAGCGAAGAAAAGTTCATCAAAGATTTAAATGTTTTCGATGACTTGAAGTTCCGTGTTGGTTATGGTGTTAGTGGTAACTCACTCGGATTCGGAGCTTATTCGGCTATCCAGACTTACAGTACTTCAGGTTGGTTCAACTATACAAACGCCAATGGCACACAGAATAGTTACCATACCTTGGCAGCCGCTCAAATGCCAATCCAAACCTAAAATGGGAACGTACAGCCATGTTGAACATCGGGCTGGACTTCAGCTTCTTTGGAGGCAGATTAGGAGGAACCATCGAATACTATGACAAGCGTACCAGCGACCTGATATACACTTACGAGGTTTCCACAAACCGCTATCCTTTCGGAACCATGCCGGCCAATGTGGGAGATATCAGCAATAAAGGTATTGAATTTACCATTAATGCCACTCCTATACAAACAAAAAATTTCTCTTGGCAAACCAGTTTGAACTTATCTCATAATAAAAATAACGTAGAAAGTATATCCAACAGTGAATATTCCGTAGATTATATCCGTGCAGCCGATCCTGAAATCGCAGGTTATTCTTCAAATGCAGACGTACAGCGCATCATGGAAGGACATCCTATCGGCACCTTCTACACCTACGAATGGGCCGGCTACAATAACCAAGGAGTATCCATCTTTTATGTACACGATCCTGAAACGGGTGAGCGTACAGGCGAAACGACCACAGATCCTGAAACTGATAGAGACCGTACTATTACCGGCTGTGCACAACCTGATTTAAATTTAGGCTGGAGCAATAACTTCCAATACAAGAACTGGAATCTCGATTTATTCTTTACTGGTGTTTTTGGACAAGATATCTACAACGCCACTGCAGAACAATACTCTAATGTTTCTTTTGTGAAAGAAGGCCGCAATGTATTAAAAAGCGTAGCTACCGAACACCGTGCTACAGACACACAATCTCAAGCACCATCCAATCGCTGGATAGAGAACGGTAGTTATTTCCGTCTGTCCTCGGTTTCATTGGGATATACTTTCGGCAAAATTGGTAACTGGATAAACTCGCTCAAGCTATACGCTACTTGTAATAATGTATTCACCATTACCGGTTACTCCGGTCGTGATCCGGAAATCAACCTTGGAGGCTTGGAACCGGGTATGGACAGACGCACCAATTACTATCCGCGTACCCGTTCATTTATGATCGGTGTAAACATGAATTTCTAACCATATAATTGAAAACTGATATGAAAAATAGCATAAAATTAATAACCTGGCTAGTAGGTGGTCTGTTCACCTTCTCCTCCTGCACAGATCTAGATGTGGATCTTAAATCCACTTATACAGAATACCCGGATTCCGAAATTGCCAAAGAAGCGAAAATGGCAGGTTTGTATTATGGATTCGGCGGAGCATTAGGACGTCGTTATATGGAAGCTGCCCTGCTGTCCTCTGATGAATTCATGGCAGTGACATTTGGTGGTAACTGGTATGATGGCGGCAATTATATCCATTCCTCTCTTCATGCCAGCCTTCCAGGAGACGCACACGTGGACTGGGCCGGTGATATTCCGGCTGCAATCACAAAGTGCAATCAAGCAATTTTTGACCTGGGTGGAGAGGATGAAAACAATGCCGAACAAGAAGCCTTGATTGCTCCGGCACTTGCCATGCGTGCTTTCTATCATTTTATTTTTATGGATACATTCGGAGCAACTCCCAAATTAGACCATTTGATCGGCGATTCTGAAGCTATCGACCGTTCTCCCCGTTCCGAAATTACAAAATTTATCGAAAGCGACCTGCTTCGTGCTTTGGCTTCCGGCGGTTTAAAAGAAGATGTTGATGCTTCCACTTATGGCAAGCCAACCAAATGGATGGCTGAGGCTCTCCTTGCCAAACTCTATATAAACTGGGCTGTTTATACCTGTGATGATGTAGCTACTTATGATCCAAGCATGACTAATTCCAAATTGAATGATGTCATAAAATATTGCGATGATATCATCGCCTCTGGTCATTTCAACCTCAGTGATGGTTATCGCAAGAAATTCATGCCGGACAACGGCTATCAGATCAAAGATTTCATCTATGCAATGCCATACCAAAATAATGAAACATCAACCAGAGCCAATACTTACGCCCGTTTTCAATTCTGGCCTAAATTCAACAATGACGGCGCGGACGGCAAAGGACTGTTCGGTATAACACTATCCAAAAATGCTGGAGGCGTTTTCATCGTCACTCCTGAAGCAGCAGACCGTTTTTGCCTGGAAGGAGATGAACGCAATGACATCATCATGAAAGGTGCGATCAACTATTATGACATCAGCACACATACAATGGGAACAGAACCTTATATATACAACGGACAACAAGTTGTCCTCACCAAGAATATCACCATCTTGAATGACCAAATGGATCTTGGAAATGACTTGAACGCATGGTGCCAGGGATACCGATGCATCAAATGGGCTATTCAAGCAGACGATTATAACCTCTATAACCGGAATCAAAGCAATGATGTACCTATCTTCCGTTATGCAGATATTCTGCTGATGAAAGCAGAAGCTATTCTACGGGGAGCAACAGCTACGAACGGTGATACGCCACAATCCCTGTTCAACCAAATACGCAGCTACTGTAACGCTCCATTATTGGAGCATTCTCCTTCATTGGACGAGTTGCTTGAAGAGCGTGCACGTGAATTTTACGCAGAAACATGGCGTCGCAATGACCTAATCCGTTTTGGAAAGTTCGAAGACGACTGGGGATATAAAAATCAATATCATCCGGAAGCCAAGACCGAGAAATGGCGTAGAATCTTCCCTGTATCTGTCGGCTTGATGAATTCAAACACCAACTGGAAGCAAAATTACGGTTATTGATAAATTAAATAAGTTTTTATAAGGGCTTGTTACGGCAAGCTCTTATAAAACCTTTAAAGCAAAAAATAATTCATGAAACGTCATCAAATCTTATTACTTCATATCGCGACATCCATCTTGGTATTATTCCCATTTCCTATACATGCCCATAAAATGATGTACCAGGACTCTATCGAAATCGTAGTACACAGAGGAGCGAACCATATAGCGCCGGAAAACACCATTCCATCAGCTCTAGCTGCATTGAAACATGGAGCCGGCTGGATAGAAGTGGACGTGCGCAAAAGTAAAGACAATATACTTTATAATCTGCATGATGAAACTTTAGACCGTACTACCAACGGTAAAGGTCCCATTCAAGATATGCTATCCAAAGATATTGAAAAATTAGACGCCGGCAGTTGGTTCAGTTCTCGATTTATCGGCATTCACGTACCCCGTATAGCCGAAATGCTAGATACCCTACAAGGAAAGGCACACATTTTTTGATGTAAAACGAGGAACTCCGATAAAAGATTTGATTACATTAGTACGCCAAAAAGGATATGAAAATAAAAGTTTCTTCTGGTTTGCAGACTCAGAAATGCTGAAAGAATTTATCAAAATCGCTCCGGAAATGAAGATTAAAGTAAATGCCTCCAATATAGCGGCTTTGGAGAAATGGATGAAAATATGCACCCCGGCCTATGTAGAAACAGATATCCTCAATATCACTCCTCAATTCAAAGAATTCTGCAAAAGCAATCATATCAAGATAATGGCTGCTATTCAGAATGCGAGTGAAAAAGAATATAAAAAAGCGATTGAAGTCCATCCCGATTTAGTCAATCTGGACCGGCCGGAACTCTTTATAAAAATACTCCATCAGGAGATTAAAAAATAACCCTTTTCCAAGAAGAGCTATGAAAAGTACCCTATCTTACCTGCTGATTATATGCAGCCTGTTTACTGCTTGTATCGGTCATCAGGAAGAATCCCTACTGTTCTACGTAGATACCCGTACGGCACTGCACCAAGCGCAACCCACACCGCAGAACTTTTCGGCAAAAATACCGAAGAGTACGGGCAAACGCTGCCTGCTGTTCTAGAGCCCAACGGAATGAACTTTTGGACTCCCCAAACACAAGATACAGAAGCAAAATGTAAGGCTCCCTATTATTACAAAGATACGAAAATACAAGGTTTCCGCAATTCACATTGGATTGTCGGAGGTTGTACACAGGATTACGGTTCCATGACCTTGATGCCTGTATCGGGTACACTGAAATATCTTCCCCAAGACAGAGGAAGCCTGTTCTCTCACCAAGAAGAAACAGCAACGCCCGCCTATTACTCTGTCCTTCTCAAAGATTATTCCATCTTTGCAGAAATGACCGGACGTTCCCGTTCAGCCATTTTCCGATTCACTTATAACCAACCGGAAGATGCTTATCTCATAGTCAATCCTAACAGTGATGAAGGGAAAGGATATATTGAAATCGATACCATAAAAAAACAGATACGCGGATACAATCCCGTCCACCGCATCTATCAAGGCTGGGGAGAACCCGCCGGATACAACGGGTACTTTATCATTGAATATCAAAATGAAATAGAAGAATATGGTACATTCCGGCATGACAGTCTCTTCGCCGGACAACGACAGATAGCCGATGGAACAAGTATAGGTGCATATCTCCGGTTCAAAATACACTCAGAAGGACCCATATTAATCAAAGCCGCTTCCTCTTTTACTGACATGGAAGGCGCTCAAAAGAATCTGGACACCGAGATACCTCATTGGGATTTTGACCGCACCCGACAGGAACTGAACTCCATCTGGGAACAAAGGCTTTCACAAGTTACAGTACAGACAAACAACCGAAACGATAAAGAGAAATTTTACGGAGCACTCTACCGTGCCTCATTCCTGCCACGTACATTCAATGATGTAGACGGGCGCTATCCTTCTTTTTCCACAGGACACCCGTTCAGACAATCAGCCAACGGTAGAAATTACTATGAAGATTACAGTATGTGGGATACTTACCGTGCACTCCATCCTTTAGTCAATATCCTAACCCCAAAGAAAGCCGGAGACATGATGCAATCATTGGTGGACAAATATGAACAAGGCGGCTGGCTGCCTATATTTCCTTGTTGGAACAGTTATACCGCAGCCATGATAGGCGATCATTGCATCTCCGCACTGGGAGATGCCTATATCAAAGGAATCCGTAATTTTGATATCAACAAAGCTTGCGAAGGAATGCTCCGGAACGCATTCAGGACTCCCGCCACCTATGAAGAATATAAAAACGGAATGGGACGGCGTGCTTTGAATTCTTATCTGAAATATGGATACATTCCTTTGGAAGACAGCGTACCGGAAGCCTTTCATACCTGCGAACAAGTGTCACGTACTTTAGAATATGCATACGATGATTTCGTATTGGCCCAAGTCCTGCAAAAGTTGGAAACATCAGATGATTACTTTCCTGATCCACAAAAAACAGGACTTTATGATACATTAATGATACGTGCACGATATTACCGTAACGTAATAAACCCTAGCACCGGATATGCCCAAGGCAGATACGCTGACGGAAGTTTCCTCACCGATGCCGGTAACGCCTTTTCTTTCACCCGCTTCATCACCGAAGGAGCTCCCTGCCATTATACTTGGTATGCCCCCCATGATATATACGGACTTATGGAATGTATGGGCGGAAAAGAAAAATACATTGCCAAACTGGATTCCATGTTCAGCGAACACCGCTACTGGCACGGAAACGAACCTTGTCATCAGATAGCCTACCTCTTCAACTATGCCGGACAACCTTGGAAAACCCAACGGGAGGTACGTCATATTATGGAAACAGAATATCTGAATGCTCCGGTGGTCTGTCAGGTAATGATGATGCATGGGACAGATGTCTGCCTGGTATGTATTTTCTGCTATGGGATTCTATCCGGTATGTCCCGGTACACCTTATTATATAATAGGAAGTCCTTCTTTTCCCCGGATGAGCATCCGCTTGGAAAACGG
>ENA-OQDD01000779-OQDD01000779.1-human-gut-metagenome-genome-assembly--contig:-NODE-779-length-11940-cov-4.515788_pt1 | contig 11940 bp, 15 predicted proteins | sample MGYA00242507_ERZ504598 | MGnify/ENA primary metagenome ERZ504598 (study PRJEB26092, sample SAMD00036318) | human gut metagenome | host: Homo sapiens | study: EMG produced TPA metagenomics assembly of... | reverse complement strand
CCCGCCGCGCAGCAGCCCGGGCCGGAGCCGCCGCTCTTTACGCTCTGCTCGTTTGCATCGAACAGGATGCACCCGCAGTCTACATGGTTTTTGATCAACAAGCCTTCTGCGGCCAGCAGCTCCCGCAGCAGCTGACTGCCCACCTGCCCAAGTCGCCGGTATAGATGCAGTCGAACTCCTGCGGTTCGGTGCCGGTATCCTTAAAATAGTGCAGCAGGGTGGAAGCCGCTGCCGGGGCCATGGCAGCCCCCATATTGTTGATGTCCTTTACCTGATAATCCTGCACACGGCCAAAGGTGGCAGCGGCAATACCAACGCCTTCGCCCTGCGGCTGCAAAAGGCAGCATCCGGCAGCGGTAGCAGTCCACTGGGCCGTGGGCGTGCGCACCGCGCCGTAGCTCAGCGGCGTGCGGAACTGCCGCTCTGCCGCGCAGAAGTGGCTGGAAGCCATGGCCAGCAGATTGCGCGCAGCACCGCCCTCGCACAAAGCAGCGCCCAGCGCAAGGCCCTCGGCCATGGTGCTGCAGGCCCCGAACATCCCGGCAAAGGGCACGCCCAGCTCCCGCATGGCATAGCTGGATGCCGTGCACTGGGCCTGCAGATCCCCGGCAAGGGCCAGCTGCACCTTTTCCTGCGGAAGCGCCGCCTTTTGCAGGCACAGCCGCGCGGCGCGCAGCTGCAGGTATTTTTCCGCAGCTTCCCAGCTGGACTGGCCAAAGCGGTTGTCTGCGCTCAGCTCGTCGAACTCTGCCGCCAGCGGGCCTTCGCTCTCTTTTTTGCCGCCCACCGCTGCACCCGCAGCGATCACCGGCAGTGTCTGGAACAGCAGGGTATCCCCGCACCGGACCGTCATAGGCAAAATTTCTCCTTCGTGGAAAATAGATGAAAAACGTTCCATAAAATGTTGTATAATAACATCATGCTGCAATCTTATGGCACACTTGCCCGTGTTTATGACAGCACAGGCACACCCGCCATGCCCAGCACCCACAGCACCGCGCCGTACACCACCGCCGCCAGCGTGCCGTACACGATCACCGGCCCGGCAATGGTGAACATCTTGGCCCCGGTACCCAGCACCCGGCCCTCGGCCTTGAACTCGATGGCCGCGCTGACCACCGCATTGGCAAAGCCTGTGATGGGCACCAGCGACCCGGCCCCGGCCTTTGCGGCCAGCTTCTGGTACCAGCCCAGCGTGGTAAGCACCGCCGAGAGCACGATCAGGCTGCAGCTGGTCAGGGTGCCGGCAAGGTCGGCTTCCACGCCCATGGCAAGATAGCTCTGGCGCAGCACTTCGCCCAGCAGGCAGATGCCGCCGCCCACGCCAAAAGCCCACAGGCAGTCCAGCCCCAAGGGCGAGTGCGGCCCGATGCGCCGCACCCGGCGCGCATATTCCTGTGCTGTCATTTTCATATTGTTTCCCCTCCGGGCATAGCTTGCCCATAGGAAGCAAACTCTATGCACATCCACCGGAAAGAAGGTATTCCAGATGAACCTGTCTGTCCATCCTCATCACCGCCGCCATCTGCGGCCCGCCGTGCGGCGCGTGCTCACCGTTACCGTCGTGGCCTGCATTGCCGTGGGCGGGGCCTCGTTCGTGCTGCACAGCCGTTCCGCTGTGCCTGCCGCCTCGGCAACTTCCACGTCCAGCGCCTCGGCAGCATCAGAGGCAGAAAGCAGTCTGCTGACCGCCCGGCAGGCGCAGGCCATTCTGGATGATCCCCGCATGGTGCTGGTGAACCACACGAACAAAATGCCGGACGATCATACCTTTACCACCAAGGCGTGCGGCTCGGCCACCGCTATGAATAAGACCCTGCAGACCGAAGCCGCCGATGCGTTCCTCGCCATGCAGGCCGCCGCCGCAAAGGACGGCGTGACCATCTGGATGCAGAGCGGCTACCGCAGCGTGGACTACCAGAAGAACCTCTACGACAAAAAGACCCAGTATTTCCGCAATAAGGGCCTGAGCGAAGCCGAGGCGAAAAAGCAGGCGGCAAATATCGTGAACCCGCCGGGCTACTCGGAGCACAACTGCGGCCTTGCTGCCGACCTGAACAGCCCGGAGCACACCGACCTGACCGAGGGCTTTGAAAACACCGAGGCCTTCCGCTGGCTGAGCGCCCATGCCGTGGAATACGGCTTCATCCTGCGGTACCCCAAAAACGCAGAAGCCGTTACCGAGATCACCTACGAGCCGTGGCACTGGCGCTATGTGGGGCCGGAAAATGCGGCCCTGATCCAGCAGAGCGGCCTGTGCTTTGAGGATGCCGTTGCCGTGCTGCAGAAGCTTGCTGCAGGGGAGAAGATCACCGGTTAAAAATCCGTAAAACCAAGGGGCTTTTCGTTGCATTTTGCACACAGTTATGGTAAGATAACAATAGTCTGCCCTGATGCAGGACCGCTTTGGGCAGCTGCAAAAATGTTTTGAACAAAAGAAGGAATATTTTATGATAAATCGCACAAAAATCTTTACAATTGCTCTCACCGGCGCGCTGGCTGCTGTCGCTCTTACCGGCTGCGGCGGTTCCGCCAGCTCTTCGGCCGCTCCCTCCTCCGTTTCCACCGCTGCTGCGGAATCTCCCGCTTCCAGCGCCGCCGCATCCGCTGTTGTGGACAATGCTGCCGAGAACGGCTCTGATGCACTGGACGGTGTTTTCAATGCTCTGCTGGAAGCCGACCCCATCTCCAACCAGTTCGAAATCGCAGCCATGAACATTGAGTACGATTTCGGCCTGCAGGCTGAGGATGTGGTAAGCTACAAGGGCGTGAAGAGCAACGACAATGGCGATGCCGGTCTGGTGCTGGTGCTCGAAGCTGCCGACGGCAAGGCCGAGGACGTAGCCAACCAGCTGGCTTCCTACCAGCAGGATCAGGTGGCCTTCTACGGCAACTACGCCGAGTTTGCTCAGGCGCAGGATAACGTGGAGAACGCTGTCATCGCCTTCAAGGGCAACACCATTGTCATGGTGATCGCATCCAACGAGTGCACTGCCGATCTGGACAGCGCCGTGGACAGCGCACTGGCAGACTGAATCTGGATCCACCCAAGGCCGGTGCCATTTGCGGCATCGGCTTTTTTCGGCTAAAAGGAGGCTGACGCTTTGGTTTTCAGCACCATCATCTTTCTGTTCCGGTTTCTGCCCATCACGCTGGCGCTGTATTACCTTGCGCCCGCAAAGCTCAAGAACACCGTGCTGTTCCTCTGCAGTCTGGTGTTCTACTGCTGGGGCGAGGTACGGTTTTTCCCGGTCATGGTGGCTCTCATCCTCATCAACTACATCAGCGGCCTGTGCATCGAGCACTTCGACCAAAAGCCGGCCCTGCGCAGGACATTTCTGCTGGTGGCCCTCATTGGCAGCCTTGGGATGCTGTTCTACTTCAAATACGCAAACTTTGTGCTGCGCAGCGCAAACGCCTGCTGGGCACCGCCTTTGCCGAGATCCAGGGCATTGGCACTCTGCCGCTGGGCATCAGCTTTTACACCTTCCAGACCCTTTCCTACTCCATCGATGTTTACCGCCGGGATGTAAAGGCAGAGCGTAATATCATCGACTTTGGTGCCTATGTGGTCATGTTCCCTCAGCTGATCGCCGGCCCCATCGTGAAATACCGCGATGTCTCGAACCAGCTGCACGTATACCGGCACCGCTACAGCCTGCAGCAGATCGAAGAGGGCATGACCCTGTTCACCTTTGGCCTTGCCAAAAGGTGCTGCTGGCGGATGCCATCGGTGCTTTGTGGACAGACATCATCGGCGTTGCGGACAGCCTTCCACCACCTTTGTGGGCCTTGCCAATGCATCCACCCCGCTGGTGTGGCTGGGCATCATCGCCTATAGCCTGCAGCTCTACTTTGACTTTTCCGGCTACTCCATGATGGGCATTGGCATGGGCAAGATGCTGGGCTTCGACTTCCCCGCAAACTTCAACTACCCTTATATCTCCGCATCCATCACCGAGTTCTGGCGGCGCTGGCACATGACCCTTTCCGGCTGGTTCCGGGAGTATGTGTATATCCCTCTCGGCGGCAACCGCAAGGGCCTGAAGCGCCAGATCTTCAACCTGTTCGTGGTGGAGCTGCTCACCGGCATCTGGCACGGCGCGAACTGGAACTTTATCTGCTGGGGCCTGTACTATTTTGTGCTGCTGGCTGTAGAAAAGCTGTTCCTGCTGCCCCACCTGCAAAAGGGCAGAGTGTGGCCCCACATCTACACCCTGTTCCTCGTTGTGGTGGGCTGGGCCATGTTCGTGGGCAACGATACGGGCGTAAGCTTCGGTCTGCTGTTCCACAAGCTGTTCGTTCCTTCCGGCGGCGTATCTCCGCTGTATTTCCTGCGCAACTACGGTGTGCTGCTGGTGGTCAGCATCCTCTGCTGCACCCCGCTCATTGAAAAGATTTGGAACCTGCTCAAAAAGAATGCCGTCACCCGCTGTGCCGCCATTCTGGCGCTGCTGGTGGTCTCCACCGCCTATGTGGTGGGCAGCACCAACAGCCCGTTCCTCTATTTCAACTTTTAAGGAGGCGTGAAGATGGACAAGCATTCCAAAAAATCTTCCTCGCTCCTGCACTACCCGGTGCTGGTGGTGTTCAGCCTGTTCTTTATTGGTCTGTTCGCACTGGACCTTATTACACCGGACCGCGCCTACAGCGAGATGGAAAACACCACCCTTTCCCAGCGCCCGGCGCTGACCCAGCTTTCCGCCAAGGGGCTGAACAGCTACTTTACCGCCTACACAAAGTACGTGAAGGATCAGGTGTTCGGCCGCGATGAGTGGATCAGCCTGCAGAGCGTGGTGGAGACCACCCTGCTGCAGAAGGAGCAGAACGGCGGCATCCTGCTGGGCAAAGAGCACATGATGTTCCCCCGCACCTTCAGCCTGCTGGACAGCGAGAACCGCACCCTGCCCAAGAACACCGCCGCTGTGGAAGCACTGTGCCAGCGCCACCCGGTAAGGTGGATGTACTGCTGGCCCCGGCAGCATCGGTGATTTACCCGGAAAACGTGCCTGCAAACGCGCCGTTGCTGGACGAGGATGCCTATCTCGACCAGCTTTCCGCTGCCGTACAGGCCGCCGGAGGACGCTTTGTGGATGTGCGGCAGACCCTTGCCGAACACAAGGACGAATATATCTACTACCGCACCGACCATCACTGGACGAGCCTTGGCGCATACTACGCCTACCAGCAGCTGTGCGGTGCGCTGGGCCTGACCCCCTTCGACCCCGCCGCGCACACGGCTCTGACCGCCGAAAATTTCTACGGCACCCACTACTCCAAGGCCCGCACATGGAATGCCGTGCCGGATACTATCACCTACTACGACCTGCCGAACAGCCTGACCATCTATAATGTCACCGCTGCAGGCCAGCCCGCAGACGGCCAGACCACCGGCCTGTACGACACGGACAAGCTGAACGTGTACGATAAGTACGCCATGTTCCTGCATGGCAACAACGGCCTGAGCCGCATTGAGGGCGACGGTACCGGGCGCATTCTGGTCATCAAGGACAGCTACGCCAACTGCTTTGCACCGTATCTGACGGCAAACTACGCCCAGATCGATGTGGTGGACTTCCGCAACTACAACTACGGTCTGGATCAGCTGATCGCGGATAACGATTATGACCAGATCCTGGTGCTGTACAGCTTTGACAGCTTCAAGAGCGACCCGTACCTCTACCGTGCCGGTGTGGCCGGGTAAACATGGCAGCGCCTTTTCCGCAAAGGAAAGGGCGCTGTTGTTTTATGTCAAATTATTGCAGTCTTTTTTCACAAATTTTTCTAGTTCTTTTCGGAAGTCTCTCCAGTTTTTGCGCACTCTGCCCATTCACCCTTGCAAAAAATCAACGGGTGTTGTACAATGGCGATATAGAGCAGTTGCTCTTCATCGATGGTTCGATCTGGTGTGAACAGTGCATAGAATGTGCTGATACGATCTTTGATTCAAAGGAGTGTTATTATGGAAAACAAGATCATGATGCCTGCTTCCTACAACGTTCTTTCCTGCGAAGAGATGACCTACACCGAGGGCGGTGCTACCTTTACGGAAGCTCTGCTGAACTGGATTCCGCCCATTGGCTGGTACATGGGTGTTACCGCCATGCGCAACTACCGCAAGAGCCACCCCAACGACTGGCTGGATACCGGTCTGGATGCTCTGAGCCGCGATATGGATTCCAGTGCGCAGAACATGCTGCGTGATCTGGGACGCATCGTCTGGGTCACCGCGACCAGCGCTACCGGCGTTGGTTTTCTGGTCAATGCTGCCATCGTCCTGCTCTGACCCTGCTCATAAGATCCGTCCGGAGAGACCAAAGACCCTTTTACCCGCGGCCTTTTCCGCCAGAGAGGGCCGCGGGCTTTTCATCAAGCAGAAATAAGAAATCGGCTGCCTGAGCACTGTATGCCGTCTGAACGGCCTTTTGCCTGCAGAGAACAGCACTGCTTTCCTTTTCCTGCAAGCAACTACTCGCGTCATGCGGCGGCGCGCCCTGCTTTATGAGAACGATCTCCAAGCGCATATCCCGGTTTATTTTTGAGTTTTAAACAGTGCGATCTTGCACTGTCTGGATAGCTTTGATTCAAAGGAGTGTTATTATGGAAAACAAAATCATGATGCCTGCTTCCTACAACGTTCTGTCCTGCGAAGAAATGACCTACACCGAAGGCGGTGCTACTGTCGGTCAGGCACTGGCAGCTTGGTTCTGGCCCGGCTATGCTACGGTTATCGGCATCAACACCTGCCGTGAAGCACGCAAGAAGGATCACGACAACTGGGTATCCAACGTCTGGAACGATATCAAGGCCGACTGCAAGGGCAATGTGACCAACACCTTCTACCATGCCGGCATGATCTTCTGGAATGCTGCATCGACCATCAGCAGCTTTGGCATTTCTGCCGTTATGTCTCTGGGCATCATCTACTTCTAATTTTCAGGAGTACACCAAAGGGCTTTTTGCGGCGGCTCTTCAACGGAAGAGCCGCCGCTTTTTTATCAAACCTAAAAAAGGAGTTTTGCTTTATGACGAACGCCATTACTTATCCTGCTGCATACAATGTTTTGTCCTGCGAAGAAATGACCTACACCGAGGGCGGCGTAGGCGTTGTGGAAGCCGCCATGGCATGGTTCCCGCTGTACGGCTGGTACAAGGCTGTTTCTGCCATCCACGATTACCGCAAGGCAAATATCAACTCTAACTGGGTGGAAAACGGCATGAACGCTCTGGTTGCCCATGCTGAAAAAAGCCCCACGAACACCATCCATGACATCGGCTGCAGCTTCTGGTTCATTGGTTCCTGCGCAACCATCATCGGCCTTGTGCCCAACGCCCTGTTGATCTTCGGCAACTAAGTCCCGGTCTCTGTTCTGAAAAAGCAAAAGCGGCGGCACCTCCCGTTTGGGAAGTGCCGCCGCTTTTTATGTTATGCGGTTTTCAGTCTCAGTTGTTGAACATGTCCTTCAGCTTTTTGAAGAAGCCCTTGCGCTTTTCGTAGTTTTCTTCTTTCAGGGTGCCCTCGAACTTCTTCAGGGCCTCCCGCTGGGTCTTGTTCAGCTTCTTGGGGATCTCCACCTCGCACTTGACGTACATATCACCGCGGCCGCGGCCATTCAGGTACTGGATGCCCTTGCCGCGCAGGCGGAAGGTGGTGCCGCTCTGGGTGCCCTCGGGCACGGTGTACTCCACCTTGCCGTCAATGGAGGGCACCTGCACGGTGTCGCCCAGCACAGCCTGACTGTAAGTGATGGGCACTGTGACCCACACATCGTAGCCGTCGCGCTGGAACACCTCGCTGGGGCGCACCGTGACCATGACGATCACATCACCGGCAGGACCGCCGTTTGCACCGGCATCGCCCATGCCGCGCAGTGCAAAGCTCTGGTCGTCGTCGATGCCCATGGGGATGGACACCTCCAGCGTCTTTTTGGCAGCCACCTTGCCGCTGCATGGCAGACCTTGCAGGGATTCTTGACCAGCTTGCCCTTGCCGCCACAGCGGGAGCAGGGCTGCTGGGTCTGCATCACGCCAAAGGGGGTGCGCTGCTGACGGATCACGAAGCCGCGGCCGCCGCAGTCCGGGCAGGTCTCGGGGCTGGAACCGGCGGCACAGCCGCTGCCGTGGCACTCGGTGCACTCCTGCTGGCGGGTGATGGTGATGTTCTTCTTGCAGCCGTGCACGGCCTCGTCAAAGCTCAGGGTGATGCGCACGCGGATATCCTGACCCTTGCGCGGTGCGTTGGGGTTCGCCTGACGGGACGAACCGCCAAAGCCGCCGAAGCCGCCGCCAAAGATATCGCCGAAAATGTCGCCAGATCCACGCCGTCGCCGCCAAAACCGCCAAAGCCGCCCGCACCGGGGCCGCCGCCGTTCTGTGCTGCATAGGCAGGGTCAACACCTGCAAAGCCGTACTGGTCGTACAGCTGGCGCTTCTTCGGGTCCGAAAGCACCTCGTTTGCTTCGTTTACTTCCTTGAACTTTTCCTCGGCATCCTTATCGCCGGGGTTATAGTCCGGGTGGTATTTCATTGCAAGCTTGCGGTATGCCTTTTTGATCTCGGCATCGGTCGCAGTCTTGGATACCCCCAGCACTTCGTAGTAATCACGCTTTTCCTGTGCCATATCCACTCACCTCTCCGGGAACGTTTGATCCGGGAAACGCCCCGGTTGGTTCCTCGCTCTATAACCAGCAAGAGCCGCTCCGGCAAAACCGGAGCGGCTTTTGCTATTCCACGCGTGCGTCCGCCGGTTTGGCCGGGCACACACTGCTGTGTTTTTTATCAGACTTCCTTGAAGTCGGCATCCACAACGCCGTCATCACCCGGCTTCTGCTGGTTGTTTGCACCTGCGTCGGGGCCGGGCTGTGCACCGGCGGCCTGCTGTGCGGCAGCGGCTGCCTGATACATCTTCTCGAACACCTGGCTCAGAGCTTCCTGCTTTGCCTTGATGTCGTCCACGTTGCCGGACTGAACAGCGGTCTTCAGGTCGGCCAGCTTGCTCTCGGCCTCGCTCTTCACGTCGGCGGGCAGCTTGTCGCCGTTCTCCTTCAGCATCTTCTCGGTCTGGAACACCATCTGGTCGGCACCGTTGCGGATATCGACCTCTTCACGCTTCTTCTTATCGTCGGCAGCAAACTGCTCAGCTTCCTTCACAGCCTTGTCAATGTCCTCCTTGGACATGTTGGTGGAAGCGGTAATGGTGATGTTCTGCTCCTTGCCGGTACCCAGATCCTTTGCGCTGACCTTCACGATGCCGTTTGCATCGATATCGAAGGTAACTTCGATCTGAGGCACACCACGGGGAGCCGGAGCGATGCCGTCCAGATGGAAGACACCCAGGCTCTTGTTGTCGCGTGCGAACTCACGCTCACCCTGCAGAACGTTGACCTCAACAGAGGCTGGTTGTCTGCAGCGGTGGAGAACACCTGACTCTTGTGGGTGGGGATGGTGGTATTGCGGTCGATGATCTTGGTGCACACGCCGCCCAGAGTTTCAATGCCCAGGCTCAGCGGGGTGACATCCAGCAGCAGCAGACCCTTCACATCGCCCTGCAGCACGCCGCCCTGAATAGCAGCGCCCACAGCCACGCACTCATCGGGGTTGATGCCCTTGAAGGGCTCGCAGTTCAGTTCCTTCTTGACTGCATCGTAGACAGCGGGGATACGGGTGGAACCACCGACCATCAGAACTTTCTTCAGGTCAGAGGGACGCAGGCCTGCATCCTGCAGAGCCTTGCGGACGGGGCCCATGGTGCGATCGACCAGATCAGCGGTCAGCTCGTTGAACTTTGCGCGGGTCAGGGTCATATCCAAGTGCTTGGGCCGGTAGCATCGGCAGTGATGAAGGGCAGGTTGATCTGGCTGCTCATTGCGCTGGACAGCTCGATCTTTGCCTTCTCGGCAGCTTCCTTCAAACGCTGCGCAGCCATCTTGTCCTTGCGCAGGTCGATGCCGTTCTCGGTCTGGAAGGCATCTGCCATCCAGTTGATGATGCGCTCATCGAAGTCATCGCCGCCAGATGAGTATCACCGTTGGTGGCCAGAACCTCGGTAACGCCGTCGCCCATCTCGATGATGGACACATCGAAGGTGCCGCCGCCCAGATCGTAGACCATGATCTTCTGGTCTTCTTCCTTATCGATGCCATATGCCAGAGAAGCGGCAGTAGGCTCGTTGATGATACGCTTGACGTTCAGGCCTGCAATGGTGCCTGCGTCCTTGGTAGCCTGACGCTGGCTGTCGTTGAAGTATGCAGGAACGGTAATGACAGCCTCGGTAACAGGCTCGCCCAGATAAGCCTCGGCATCAGCCTTCAGCTTCTGCAGGATCATGGCGCTGACCTGCTGGGGAGTGTACTCCTTGCCGTTCAGGGTCACCTTGTGGTCGGTACCCATCTGACGCTTGATGGAAGAAACGGTGTTCTCGGGGTTGGTGATGGCCTGACGCTTTGCGACCTGACCGACCAGACGGTCACCGGTCTTGGTGAAGCCAACAACAGACGGGGTGGTGCGGGCGCCCTCAGAGTTTGCGATGACGACGGGCTCGCCGCCCTCCATGACAGCCACGCAGCTATTCGTAGTACCAAGGTCAATACCAATGATTTTGCTCATAAATGAAGTCTCCTCTCAAAAGAACTTGTTTATCTCATGCTTAGATGTGAAGCGGATGTCTATCTTCAAAACCCCTGCGGGTCTTTGCGGATCTACTCGGCCACCACGACGGTCGCGTGGCGGACGATCTTGTCGCCCAATTTGTAGCCTTTCTGGTACACCGTGATGACGGTGCCGCTCTCCTGCCCGTCCGGGGCGGGGATCTGCTGGACGGCGTTCATGAAGTTGGGGTCGAAGGGCTTGCCCAGCGCCTCGATCTCCTCCACATGGAGGGCATCCAGTGCCTTGGCGGCTTTGTCCAGCGTCATAGTCACGCCCTTTTTGTAGTTCTCGTCGGTGGTGGGGGCGTTGGCTGCCATTTCCAGCGTGTCCAGGATGGGGATGATCTGGTTCACGGCGAAGGACACGCCATCGTTGAACTTCTGGTCAGCCTCGCGGGTGGAGCGCTTGCGGTAGTTCTCGTACTCCGCTGCCATCCGGAGCAGCTGGTCTTTGGCCTGTGCGGCGTTCTTCTCGGCTGCGTCGAGCTTTGCCTTTACGGCGTCCATCTCACGTGCCTTCTTGTTGAACCAGCCATCTTTCTTCTTGGCGTCTGCGGGTTCTGCCTCGGCCTCCTTCTCGGGGCTGCGGCGGTCTCGGGCGCTTCCTGAGGTGCGGCTTCGGTCTCCTTTGCTTCCTGCTCGGGAGCTTCTGCCGTCTTCTTGGTCTCTTCGCTCATTCCAGATCCTCCTTATATATCACAGTCCGCCGGGGTGCGGCCATCTGCGGGGTGTCTTTTCGTTTGCCGCTCATGCCCTCGCCAAGCTCGTCGGCGAAGAGGTGGAGCAGCGGCATCAGCTTCTGGAAGGGCATCCGGGTCGGCCCGATCAGGGCCACCGTACCCCACAGCCCGCCGCCTACCAGGTAGCGGTCGCTGACGATGCACAAGCCGGGGATCTGAGGTTCCAGATCCTCGCCCAGCAGCACGCTCTCACTGCGGTCTGCCGGGGGTGCGATGATGTGGGCCGCCTGCTCTTCGTCGTTCAGCAGGGTGAGGATGTCGCCCACCTTGCCTTCGAGCTGCGGCCAGTTGAGCAGGTACTGCTCACCGCCCAGAAATACGTGGGGCTGTGCGGAGTCCTGCAAAATCGCAGCGGCTGCGCTGATGACCGGAACCAGCTCCGGGTCGATCTGGCTGCACAGCTCTGCCAGCAGCCGGTTGGACAGGTCCACCGGCGCAACGAAGGTCAGGTTGCGGTTGAGCAGCGCGGCCAGCGCAGCGGCATTCTCGCGGGAGAGGCCGGTGCGGACCCGTGCCACACGGGTGCGGACGTAACCCGCCGTCGTGACGGCCAG
>ENA-OQDD01000778-OQDD01000778.1-human-gut-metagenome-genome-assembly--contig:-NODE-778-length-11945-cov-2.405906_pt1 | contig 11945 bp, 17 predicted proteins | sample MGYA00242507_ERZ504598 | MGnify/ENA primary metagenome ERZ504598 (study PRJEB26092, sample SAMD00036318) | human gut metagenome | host: Homo sapiens | study: EMG produced TPA metagenomics assembly of... | reverse complement strand
GCGTCTTGCCCACGCCGGGGCTTCCCACGAACAGGACGTTCTCGGCCCGCTCCACGAACCTGAGGGTCGCGAGCTCCTCGATCTCGGCGCGAGGGACCGACGGCTGGAAGTCCCAGTCGAAGTCCGCCAGCCCCTTGACGTAGGGGAACCCCGACGACCGAATGCGCTGGTTGGTGATCCTGACCTCCCGGGCGGCGACCTCGACGCGCGTCATCTCCTCGAAGGCGGAGGCGAAGCCCGCTCGCCCGCGGCGACCATCCTCACGTAGTCGGGCAGGGACGCCGCCATCTCGTGCAGCCCGAGCGCGGAGAGGTCGACCTCGCCAGGTCCATCGCGCGCCACAGCCGCGGCCTTGGCGACCTGTCGTAGCATTCGCTGCCCTCCCGCAGACGGGGCACCGCAGCCCGAAACTCGTCCACGGCCTGACGCCGACGATTATCCTGCCGCCGTCGATGCTGGCGTACTCGATCACGGTGTGGACCAGCGCGAGCGCGCGGCTTAGTATCCTGTTCATGCGTCAGGGCCTTTCCGGTAGGTTGATGTAGCAAGCGAAATCCTACCCTGCCCGGCGCGGAAACGGCCCCCTCTCGGGGCCGTTTCCCTTATATGCGGAACTTTTTGCATCCACCTGCGGAAAAATTGATGTCTCGCCCACAGAAACTACCGAAGAGCCTAAAATCGGCTCATATTCAAACAGACACAAGGAGGGATTAATTATGGAATGGAGCTTTGACGAAATAAGGGGATTTATCCCGAAATCGATTTCTCTCCCATACTCAAGAGAGGAAAAGAACGGGTACCGCTCTGTTCTAACCGGACGCGATGAGCTGAACTATATCATGTTGAACGGAAGCGGGAGCTACATCGTCTCTCTGTGCGATGGTAAAAACACCGTCGAAACAATCCTTAATCGGATGTGCGACAAGTTTCCAGACGCCAATCCGGACATGCTCAAATCTGACTTAGCCTCGGCAATGAGAGGTTTCAGCGTATCGAGACTAATAGGATGGGTCAAAACTCCGACCGAAAATGGCACACCCATTGCCGATGAGATTTGCGTGGACAATGGGACCCATATACGGCTTGCCCAAGAAAACGATATTCGCCTGATTTGCTCCCTGGCAAGCCAGGCGAGCTCATCAGAACCAGAAAGTCCCACAATTGTCTACGGTTGGCCTCTTTCCGTCGAGCAGTATGAACGACCGCTAGAGGTGCGAAACGGATTGTTCAATCTGAGCAAGGAATTTTTCATTGTATATGAGTCAGGGAGACCAACCGGTCTACTCGGCCTCGCCCCCTCCAGCAATCCCTTACTCAGATACGCAGACATCTGTCTTCTTTTGTGCCCCGCAAGCATCGCCGTTCAATGTATTGCCGCTGCGGCCAGCTTCTATCGTCAAGAATTTTGCGATGTTCCCAATTTTTTCCACCTGAACCTAACCAGCAAGGAAATTGCATCAAACGAAGGAATTCGAAATCTTATCAATGAGCCAGAATTCACTTGCGCTGGCACTTTTCCAGGTGAGTGCAGCGACGGCGACTGCATGAATGTATACTGTTTTTCAGAAGTCTGTTAAGAGGAACCATGGGACGAGTTTCGGAAAACAAGTACACCAACGTTCTCAGAGCGCCACATCACGTCGCCCTTGACATAACAAACAAGTGCAACTTGAGATGTCTGCACTGCTATAACAGCAGCGGCGAGAATGAGGTCATGCACGACGAGTTGACCTCAGATGAACTTTTTGTTTTCGCAAAGGAAATGGCAGACATGTCGCTTTACAGCATGTGTTTCTGTGGAGGAGAAACCTTGTTGCGCAGTAAAGATATCTTGCGCTGCCTTCCCATATTGCGAGATGGGAATGTTGCAGCGAGCCTGGTAACCAACGGGCTTCTCCTCACGGAATCCCTTCTCCGAGATTTAGAAGATTCCGGACTCAAAAGCATCCAATTTAGCCTAGACGGCATTGGGTCAGCTCACGATAGGCTGAGGGGACATGAGGGAGCCTTCGAAATCGTCGAAGAAGCAGTTGCCACCGTACTCAACCATTCCGATTTGCACCTTGCTATCGCATTTACGCCCACGTCGTTCAACACCGAACAGTTTCCCGATGTCATCTCACTATTAGATGAGATTTTCACCAAATCTAACAGGCCGAAGAGGACGCCGGGTGACTTTATCGAACTACGTGTCCAACCCCTCATGGTTTTGGGCCGTGCGCGAAAGAACACATTTATTAGACCGGACTATTCCCAATACCGTACGTTGATTCACGCCATTCAAGAGGACGACTTCCTTCGGAAGCACCCGAATGTCCGACCGCAATGGGGCGACCCCGTCGACCATCTAATTCGCTTCTCTGATAACCGATATCTATTAGATCAGGTTTCAGTGCACGCAAACGGCGACATCGTCGTTTCTCCGTATATCCCGTTAGTGGTTGGCAACATCAGAAACCACCCTCTTGAGGATTACTGGAACAACGGACTTAGCTCAATTTGGTCCACAAAACTGGTTCAAGACCTCTGTAACCACATGTGGACCATTGACGACATGGAGCGTATGTCCGACACAATTTGCGATATAGATATGGGAGGTGATCTACACGTTGACCTGATTGATGATACCGCGGATGAACTGTTGAACTCATCGTTGAAGGAGATGTTGGGTTAAATGTACGAGAAGCCCGTAGTAGACAACATGAATCCGACCAGAGCATCGACTCTTGGAACGGAAACTTGGTTCGACATGTATTACATCGTGTGGGGAGCAAATGTGGCGGTCGGAGTCACCGCAGTTGGAGCCTATGAACTGGTCCTCATCACTTTTGCCGCAGCACTTCCCCTCAGCGAGCAAGGTGGCCAAGACGAGCAATGAGTCCTGAAGCGCTAAGATCATCCATTGGCGGCATGGTAGGAGGAATCTGCTTTCTCGTTGTCGGGGTGTTAATGGTAAAGACCGGCAATCCCGGCCTGATTCACAGTTACCATATCGCTCATATTCCAAGCGAGAAGATTCCTCTTGTTGCCAGATTGGTCGGACTCGGAATAGCGTTGACGGGAGCCGGTCTCGTTCTCGCGGGCATCATTGCCTTTGCGTCCCAAATCCCATTATCGGCATCGGCGGCTTTCATTCTGCCGCTCATCATAATCTTTGCCGGTCTTGGCGTCTCCTTGCTAACGATCGTAGTGTTCACATTTCGACCATGGTCATAATGGATTTCCTATTGCATGAAACTTCAGGCGCATGCCCAACAAACAATGAAAAAATTTACAGCTTTAGTCGGACGGCTGTTTTATTTTTCAGCCGTCCGACTGCCGTGCGCGGCCTATTGATCGAACATAAAATTCCCGTTTCTATGAGGATCCAGCTCGCAAAGACTCTCTATGGAAGCGCTCGTGCCGATTAGTCGCCGCTTCGTTTCCACCGAACCGCGGTGTAAGGTGTCATCAGTTGGTATTTCATACCTGATAGATTGGGGCCATTCTTGATTCGGTACGTCTTATCGAAGTTTAGTAAAACAAAGGGTGCTTTCACGTTCATTGCCATCACGACGATTGGAATCGCCCTTTCCTATGCCGCACCATATGTGAACGGAAAGTTCTTAGATTTCCTTCTTGCCAATCGCAGCGAGAAGGATGCTGTGCTTTTTGCGCTCTTCGTAGCTTCAATAGGGGTCTTTTCTGCCTTATTTTCATATTTTGCAGGAACGTTATCTATCCGTATATCCACAAAGCTTTCTTTTGACCTACTCAGGGAAACCGTCTTGCGCTTTGAGCGAGTTAATTTTCTGACGAACCGAACAACCGACTCAGCCTATACGACGCAAAGGATTTTCACTGACTCAGGTGTTGTTTCTTCTTTCGTTCTAACAAACTTTATCAGCGCTCCCCTGTCTGTTGTCGCCATTCCTTTCGTGTTGCTCGTCATATGGTCGGTTGATCCACTCCTCGCACTATTCTCCATCCTCCTTCTTGTGGCATATCTCTTCGTTATTACCGGATTGCGAAAGCTTCTATATAAAGTCATGTACGAGAAGAAGGAGGCAGATAGCGCTTTCTATGCCGTAATAGCATCGCAGTTGAATCAGATTCTCAACATTCAGTTAACGTCTTCATACAATAAAAGCGAGCTAGCACTTGACACCGGATTTGAAAAGTATTTTCCAAAGGTCTTGCACTCGGGAAAGCTCTCATTCTCACTAACATCGATTGACAGCCTTTTTGCTGCCGTGTTTCAAGCGATAATACTCATCGTATCCGGAGTGCGAATCATCAATGGAACCATGACGATAGGCGAATACACCATCGTCGGTGCATATTTTGCCGTCCAATTTAAAACCTTGAAAAACACGATGAACCTGTTCAAGTCCTATCAGGATGCCAAGCTTCGTGGGACAGGATGAGCGCCATGGGAAAGGTAGGACCGGAACCAGAGCAAGATCAGACAGGTTTAGTCAAGATTGACACAATAAATCGCATTTCTGTTTCCAAGTTGGATTTTACGGTACCCCTTCCAGACGGATCTCCCCGAAAGGTTCTTGACGGATTTTCCTTCGATTTCTCCGGCCCTGGAACATACTGCATAACCGGAGAAAATGGAAGAGGAAAAACGTCGCTCCTTTACCTGCTCCTTGGGCTGTATCCATCGGCAGGCAAAGTAACATACAACGACATGCCGATTGAAAAATGCAATTTGGATTACATACGTTCAGACACGATATCGTGCTGCCCCCAACCGTGCTTCGCTCCAGATGAGACGGTTCGGGACCTGTTGGATTATTTCAACACCCCATTTTTTACAAAGCACCAGCATATGAATGAGCTACCGTCGTTGACAACCAGCATAGAGGGCTTGCTTGAGAAACGTTGTCCTGAACTTTCGGGTGGTGAGCTGCGCCGTGTATACTTGTGTCGGCAATTTCCCGTAATCCATCAGTCTTGGTGCTCGATGAGCCTACAACTGGATTGGATGAAACAAGCCGAGCCGAACTCGCTTCGTATGTCAGAAACAACAAATTGAAACAGCTCATTATCATTGTTTCACATGATAATGAGCTGGCAAATGCAGCGGAAACGATCGTCAGTCTAGATAACGCGTCACACCGTTGCGCAAATCGATAGGACCGCATCGAGTCGCAGCAATTGCAGAAGGCTAAGCTATAATGATTGCCCTATACCCATGCGTATCTCAAGGCCTTCGATGATGATCCTTGATACCGTGGTGTTGTGTTCCGCCGCGTAGGTGCTCATCTCTTGCTTCTGCTCTTCCGTAACCCAAAAGGTGATGCACTCCCCTTTCTTGCGACTTGTCGAATCCCCTTTGTTTCGTGTGTCTTGATTACCCATGAGGGTCATGCTCGCCTCTCCAACGGGCATGACGCGGCGAGTTGGCTTCTTAATTGCCACCGTAAATCTCCTTATCCTCCTCGATGCCCTCCTTCACCTGTTTGAGTAATTGTCCTCTTTGACACCGGCGATATTGCGCTTACACACCGTCCGCTCACATCCCGAATATTGCCGTTCGGCACCGCCGATATTCCCGTCGGCACCGTCCCCCTGGTACGTTCCGGCTGTCCATGCAGCCGAGACCAAGGAGGTACAGCATGGCGAGAAGGATAAGGGCCAGGGAGGCCCTCAGGCTCCGTGCGTCCGGCCTGTCGCAGAACGCGATAGCCCGCGCGGCGCATTGATTGGAAGGCTGTATGGACGTCAGGCTGCTTGGAAAGAAAAACGAGGGCGAGGGCCTTGGGGTCGCTGTTCTCGTTGATTCGGCTTTTGCAGAGTTAAAAGACAAGAGCGATGAGCAGTTGGCGGAGGCCCAGAGATTTTTGATTGACTTTATGAAAAAAGTTGCTCGGCTAAAGGGAGTGAGAATTGATCGGCCCCATTTCCTCCGCTCGGAGCTGAGGAGGAAGGGTGTCCATAAAGATGTCGGCGAGTTTGCCGTGGAAACGACCCCCGTTACCGCCGGAATCGATGTGGGCCTGATCGATAGAATTGCTAGAGAAGTAATTGATTATGAGGCAAAGAAGTCAACCGCCTTTTCCTTTGCAGCGGGTCTTCCCGGAGGTGTCGCGATGGTGGGCACCATTCCTGCCGATATTACGTAATACTACGTGCACGCATTCAGGATTATGCAGAAACTGGCATACCTGTATGGCTGGCAGACCTTTTTTGAAGAATGTGACGACGTTGATGACGAGACTCTCTACGAAATGGCAGTGTTGCTCGGTGTGATGATGGGTGTAGGCAGCGCGAATTCGATGCTAACCGTAATCGCCAAAAACGCCCAAGAGGCGGTCGCGAAAAAGGTCGCTCGCCAGTCGCTAACCAAGACCAGTTGGTATCCGATCCTGAAGAAGCTCTTGAGCTTCATGGGTATCAAGATAACAAAGCAGACGGTGGGGATGCCGCTGGCAAGGTTGTTGTGGGCGTCGGTGGCGTAATCTCTGGTGCTATCACCTTTATGGGTCTTTCAAAGGGGTCGGCGCGCTTGTGTAGGCAGCTTAAGTGCTTGCCGCAGGCAAACGAGCGGATTCCTGGCACTGGGTACTATGAAAAGGATGAGGCCGCGGTTGCCAAGAAGAGGATTGACGTAGCGGAACCCCTCTTTATCGAAAAGTTCGGATTTTACTCCCATATTCTACGGCTCTATTGTTGAATATGCTGACCGGCTGGAGGAGTCACTGGCGACTGGAGAAGCGAAGCTGGATGCATATAATCCGGACGTTCTTCTCTGATACTCAGCGGAATTAGGCTATGCGTAACAGGATTGTTGTTCGATCTAATGTGAACGTTGGATGATGCTAACTATTTATGGAAAACAGTTAAAAAAGTTTTTCACCCCTTTTTCACTCCTCGGAGAAGGAGGAAAGAGACGCGAAAACAAAAAAGCTCAGAAGCAATTACGCTTCTGAGCTGCACTAATGCAATGGAGCCAGCGACCGGGCTCGAACCGGTGACCCCCGCTTTACGAGAGCGGTGCTCTACCAACTGAGCTACGCTGGCGGCCATGTGATGGCGCAACTGAGGCGTCAACGGCTGTCTATGATACGGGACATCGCAAATCCGCGCAAGTGTTCTGACGGCTTTTCTCACTTTAAATGCACTAATATTGGAGACGCGATGTCTTGCTCTTACGGGTCTCAAACAGAATGGGGCAGCGATGACTCAACCAAGATTCTTCTCGCACGCATCGACGACCGTTTCATTTACGGACAAGACGTTGAGCTGTGGAACGAAGCCGTGGGTTCCAACCTTGTCCTAATCGTCAACGATGAGATCGCGGCAGATTCGCGCCAATGGGCACCCATGAGGGTGGCGGCGCCAGAAGCGTTTGGACGCGGTTTTTCTCGGTGCAAAGGACCATCGACGTCATTCATACCGCAACGCCTCGCCAATTGATTCTGATCATGGTGGCCTCACCCTCCGATGCGCTCGCGCTGGTTAAGGGCGGTGTGCCGATCACCAAGATCAGCATTGGTCATATGCAGGCAGGGGAGGGCAAGCGTCCCGCAACGCCCGCAGTTGCCGTAGACGACACAGACGTCGCTGTTCTCAGAGAGCTGCAAAAGCTCGGCATAGAACTAGAAATCCGCTATCTCCCCAGTTCCGCCCCCGACCCCATCGGCAATCTGTTCAACTGATCCCTTGGGGACGGAGGAAAACGGATCATTTTGCCTTCGTAGGGGATCTGTGTGGCGCTGTCCGCCAAAACTATGCCGGTTTACTACGATGAATTGCTTATCGCCGAGCATGCCAAATTTGCAGAGAATAAAACCGCAGGTAGACGAGTTGCTAATTTTTTATAAACCAGCGCGTGGTCGGACATAGTGGGTTCATCGTAGTAATTCGGCATAGTTTTGTTATGTCACCAATCGGTGGCATCGAAAAGAAGGATTTAGGCATGAAGCAGCGCCCGTCGGCGGTGGTGCCGGCGGGCGCTGCTGTGCGAGATGTCGCGTTGTGGGCCTAGTGCCTCATAAAGTGGTATTCGATCATATTGCTGTAGGGGTGACCCGGACCCACAATGCCCTGCGGGAACAGCGGCTGGTGCGGCGTGTCGGGGTACATCTCGGCCTCGAGGGCAAAGCCGGCGCCCCAGCCATAGTTGGCATCGTCCTTGGCGTGCTCGTCGCCCAGCCAGTTGCCGGTGTAGAGTTGCACGCCCGGGGCGGTGGTGTAGTAGTCCAGCTCACGACCGGTCCACATCTCCTCGACATGTAGGGCGCGACGCAGGTTGCGGCCGTACTGATAGCCATCGATGCACAGGCAGTGATCGTAGCCACGGGCCTGCTTAATCTGCGGGTCGTCGGCCTCCATGCCGGGTGCGACGGGGCGCAGCTCGCGAAAGTCAAACGGTGTTCCCTCGACCGGAGCGATTTCGCCGGTGGGGATGTTCTGCTCGTTAATGGGCAAGTAGTGGGCAGCGTTGGCGATAAAGAAGTGCTCACAGTCCATGCCGGCGTTATGGCCGGCAAGGTTAAAGTACGTGTGGTTGGTCATGGACACGTAGGTGGCGCGGTCGCTCTCGCAACCATACTCGATGCGGAAGACTCCGGTGCGCGTAACGGTAAACACAGCCGTAAAGATTCGGTTGCCGGGCAGGCCCAGCTCGCCATCCTTAAGCGAGGTGGTCATGCGCACGGCGTTGTGAGTCTCGTCGAGCTCAACGTCCCATACGCGCTTGTGCAGACCATGCTCAAGATCGCTGTGCAGGTTGTTGACGCCTTCGTTGGCCGGCATATGCCAGTCCGTGCCGTCGATGGTGATCGTGGCGCCCGCGGTGCGGTTTGCCACGGGGCCGATGGTCGCGCCAAAGCAGGCGGGGTTGTCAAAGTAATCCTCGAGCTTATCGAAGCCCAGCACCACATCGCGCACGTTGCCGGGAATGTCGGGCACATCGATACCCAGCACGGTGGCGCCATAGTCCATAATGCGAACGCAGATCTCGGGCCCGTTGAGGGTGTAACGATGAACGGGGGTACCGCACGGCGCGGTGCCGAAAAGCTCGGAAGTGATCATTTGGTTCCTAACATCGAGGTATTTCCGACAAACTGTAGCGCGAACAGGTGAGATTATCACTACACCCCACTAAAGCAGGGGGTATTTTTCTCAAAAAAGTGATGATTGGAGCTGTGCTGGCGTTGATTTTTGACGCGCACGAGTCTGATACAATTTGTTCGTTACTGTTTGAATGATATGTGCGCAAAGAACGGCGAGGATTCATCGTGATTAAGGCGGAGCGACAGGATAAGGTTCGTCAGCTGCTCGAGGAACAGGGCACGGTCTCGGTCAAGGAGATCTCGGACGCACTGGGCGTCTCGGATATGACGATCCGCCGCGATCTTGAGGAGCTTGCGAGTAGGTGAGATTGAGCGCGTGCACGGTGGAGCCCGTAGCGCGCAGGGCCGTCCACATGCTATGTTGCGCCACGAGTATTCGCACAGCGAAAAGCGTACCAAGCATGCCGAGGAAAAGCTGCAGATCGCGCGCCGCGCCGTTGAGCTCATCGAGGAGGGCTCGACCATCTTTTTGGGTACGGGCACCACGGTTGAGCAGATGGCCTCGATGCTGCCGGCGTTTCGCCTGCGCATCGTGACCAATTCGCTTTCGGTGTTTAACTTGCTTGAGGCGCGCGAAGACTGCGACCTGTGCCTCGTGGGCGGCATGTACCGTCGCCGCACCGCCGCTTTTGTGGGACCAACGGCCGAGGATACCCTGCGTGCGTTGGGCATCGACGCGGCGTTTATCGGCGCCAACGGCATTCTGGATGGCGATGTGTCTACGTCCAATATGGACGAGGGCCGTATCCAGCAGCTCGCCTTTAGCAAGGCAGACTCGCGCTACTTGATCGCCGATTCAAGCAAGATCGGCAAGCGCGACTTCTACACCTTCTGCCGCCTGGACAGCTTGGACGCCGTGGTGTGCGAGCCGGGCATCGCCGCCGAGAATCGCGCCGCCATCGAGGAACACACGCAGGTCATCTGCTAGCTTAGGTATTACAGATCTAGATATTTCGAACCGGGTGCCCCCGTTCATCTCAATCTGTAACAATTGGGGCCGAAAATCCCTGCTAGATGTTACAAATCGAGACAAACGGCCTGCTCGGGTCGAGCCAAAACAAAAAAGCCGCATGCGAACCCGTGGAGGGATTCGCATGCGGCCGACAGGGGGTATGCGGCTTGAATTAGGCCATGAGCAGGCCGGTCTCCGCGACGTTCTTGTACCAGTACGCGCTCGCCTTGGGATAGCGCTTCTGGGTCTCGAAGTCGATGTAGAACAGGCCGTAGCGCTTGTTGTAGCCGTTGGTCCAGGAGAACTGGTCCTGCAGCGACCACACAAAGTAACCGTCGACGTTTACGCCGCCGTCGATTGCCTTGAGGATCCATGCGAGATGCTGGCGCATGTAGTCGATGCGAGGGCGTCGTCGATAAAGCCGTCCTCGAAGTCGTCCTTATAGCCATGCCGTTCTCGGTGATGTAGATCTTCTTGTAGTTGGGGTAATCGTTCTTAATGCGGAGCAGCAGGTCGTAGAGGCCCTCGGGATAGATGATCCAGTCCCAATCGGTGGTGGGTACGCCTTCGCGCACGCATGACTCGCCCACGCCCTTGAGGAACCAGCGCGAGGAGCCCTTGTCGCCGGTGCCATTGTGGTTGATGTCGTTTTCGCCCTCGGCGGCACGCAGGAACTGGCACTTGTAGGTGTTGACGCCCAGGCAATCGTTGTAGGGGAGCGCGGCGGTCAGCGCGGCGATGTCCTCGTCGCGGACGTCGAGCTCGCCGCCGGCGATATGGGCCAGCTTGGTCGCGGCCTCCATGGTGTCGGCTGCATAGTGGCCGCGGAAGGTGGCGTCGAGTACCCAGCGGTTGTTGATGACGTCGGCCATACGAGCCGCCTCGCAGTCGGCAGCGCTGTTGGGATCGAGGGGATACTTGGCTCCAGGTTCTGGACAATGCCGATCTCGCCCTCAAAGCCGCCCTCATGGAAGGCGACGACAGCCTTGGCGTGGGCCACCATCATGTTGTGCATGAGCTGGAAGGCCTTGTCCAGGCGGTACTTCTCGCCGTGCGGCCAGTTGCCGACGATAAAGCTGCCCTCGGCGGTTGCGGGAATCTCGTTAAAGGTAAACCAGTGCTTGACCTCGGTGAACTCGGCAAAGCAGAACTTGGCGTACTCGACGAAGGCGTCGATGGTCGTGCGCGTCAGGAAACCCTCGCCGCCGTTCTGGTAAAAGGCTCGGGCGTATCGAAGTGATCGAGCGTGACATAGGGGATAACGCCAGCTTTGTTGCAGGTGGCGAAAAGCTCGTGATAGAAAGCGACACCCTCGGGGTTAATCTCGCCGGTGCCACTGGGGAAGATGCGGCTCCAAGCGATGGAGACGCGAATGCCGTTAATGCCGAAGCGCTGGCACAAGTCGATATCGACCGGATATTTGTTGTAGAAGTCGCTTGCGGGGTCGGGGGAGAAGCGACCCTGAGCAGCCAGGAAATCGTCCCAGGGCACTTTGCCCTTGCCGTGCGTGCGGGTCTCACCCTCAACCTGGTAAGCGGCGGTGGCGCCGCCAAACACAAAGCCGTCGGGGAACTGCATGGGGTTGGTCATGAGTCATCCTTTCTGTGGGATACGAATAGGGAGAGGTGCCCGAACTGGGGATCCGGGCACCAACAGAGGGAGGAACTAGTCGAGGTTCTCGCGGAGCCACTTGATGGCGCCAGCGGGGTCGCGAGTAAGGTCGATATATTCCTTACCGCGCGGGGCGAGCAGCTTAATGCCCAGACGATCGGTGTCGGCCTTCATGTCGTTGTAGTAGCTACGAACCTGCGGAGCGAGCACGATGACGTCGTACTGATCCATGATGGCAGTGTGCTGGCCATAGGCGCCTGCGGAGGAAGCGATGTTCTCTCCGGTCTGTGCGGCACCTTCCTTGATGGCGTTGG
>ENA-OQDD01000776-OQDD01000776.1-human-gut-metagenome-genome-assembly--contig:-NODE-776-length-11953-cov-1.990191_pt1 | contig 11953 bp, 15 predicted proteins | sample MGYA00242507_ERZ504598 | MGnify/ENA primary metagenome ERZ504598 (study PRJEB26092, sample SAMD00036318) | human gut metagenome | host: Homo sapiens | study: EMG produced TPA metagenomics assembly of... | reverse complement strand
CGCAAAGATTGCATCCAGCTGCTCTTTCGGATTCATCCCCGAACGGCTGTCGATCGTGCTGTTATCCGTAAGCGACATATCATACAGGCTTCCTACGCGGATCATAAAAATTCGTCCAGGTTGCTTGTAAAAATGGATACAAACTTCATTCTTTCAAAGAAGGGGTACTGAAGAATCTTTGCTTCCTCCAGTATCCTCTGATTGAACTTCAGCCAGGACAGTTCTCTGTTCATCATATATACAGGTGCCGTAATTTCTTTTGTCTTTTTCTGTTGTTTTTTCATTCGGATAATTCCTCACTCTTTTTATTCGTGATATCAGTGACAAAATTTATCAAACCTTTTGACTCTGACATCCCATAACGTTTAGAATTATAAACTTTGAACATCAATTCCATGGAATATCTATGTTATATTTACGTAAAATTTCCAGTCAAACAAATAAATTTATCTGTTTCGCAATAAAAAAGTGATTTCTGCTATTCTATAGCAGTCCTTTCGCTACCTGTATTTTCTGTACGCTTCCCAGACTTACTGCCATACAAAGAACAGATAATACGAGTTTCGCTTATAGCATAGATGATTACCCAATAAAAACAAGACTGCCCAGATTATACTTCGGACAGTCTCGCTTTTTATTTACTCATTCACCGGATTCACATGAACCATACAGTGTTTTACATCTTTAAAATTCTTCTCTATACTATGATGAACATTTTCCGCAATGTCATGTGCCTCATCCAGAGGAATCGTTCCATCTGCTGAAATTTCAATATCCACATACATCTTGGAACCGAAAAGTCGTGTCTGGAGAAGGTCGATTCCCTTCACGCCTTTCACACCCATGATCACTTCTCTCATGCTCTCTTCTGTTGCCTCATCGCAGGAATGGTCAACCATCTTATCGATGGCATCTCTGAAAATATCTACAGATGCTTTCACGATCAGTACACAGATTGCAACACTGGCAATCGGATCCAGGATCGGGAAGCCAAGTCTTGCACCAAGGATACCAATAAATGCACCAACAGAAGACATTGCATCTGAACGATGGTGCCATGCATCTGCCATCAGTGCACCGGAATTTATTTTCTTCGCAGCACTTCTGGTATACCAGAACATCCACTCCTTCACTACAATAGAAACAACTGCCGCAATCAGTGCCAATGTTCCGGGAATTGCAATGCTTGCTCCTGAAGTACTCTTAATAATGTTCTCAATTCCATTCATACCAATTCCGATACCGGTTGCCAGAAGTAACCCAGACAAAATAATGGAAGATACACATTCCATCCGCTCATGTCCATACTGATGCTCCTTATCGGATTTTTTGCTGGATAAATTCACACCGACTATTACTACGAAAGTACTTCCCACATCAGATGCAGAATGAATCGCATCTGAGATCATAGCACCTGAATGTGCCACAATTCCGGCAAGTAATTTAAATAAGGAAAGTAACAGGTTTACTGCAATACTCACACCTGATACCTTCATTGCCACCTTATGTTCCCATGCAGGCTCTTCCTTCTTAGCTGTCGTATTACTGTTTGTCTTGTCTGACATTGCTGTCATGTTTAATTTTTTGTCTGTTCCATAACTAGGACCTCCTAATTTTCTTTTCAACAAATATATAAGCTTTTGTACTTTCCTATATTTGAGTTTACAGGTTCTTCTTATGTCACATACATTGCGCCACAGTCAGAAAACATATTTCCTTTCTGTGACTTATCAAAGTGCGGTCTTACAGGGGTCTTTTTGTATTTCGGAACTGCACCTGTCTCAGAAAATCCTCCTAAAAAATCCCTCTAAAAGAAAATCTTTCCAAAACATACTTTTCAGAAAACAAAAAGACACACCTGCGGAACATACACTGTCCCACAGATATGTCTGAAAATTTTCATATCTGCTGCCGCTTCGCGCGGCCCGGCCCCACGCCCTCGAGCATCTCGGGCATCGCCTGCTCAGTTTGTACTGTTGATCTCGCATTCTGTTGAATGTAATGCAGTGCAAAGAGAATTAATGTTACATATATCAATTCACAAATAGCATGATGTGAATCAAACAACAAGTCATATTATAATAGTTTTATAAGACTGTTTCTAATTGACTTTCACTGATGATACACTATAGTATATCGGTTAGTCAAGCCAAATGTTATTGAAAATTTTTATCATGATGAAACAATATTCTGCAGCCACACACCCTTCTTAACCAGCACAAATCCAATCACACACTTAATCAAATCCGCCAGCTGCACACATGCATAAATCACAAGCACATGAATTCCTGTATAACGACTCAGCACAAACGCGATCGGCACACTGACGCACCAGATAAACACACTGTCAAACAGGAACGTAATAATCGTCTTTCCACCGGAACGCAGAGTAAAATAGGTTGCATGCAAAAACGCATTCTGCGGCATAAAGAATGCAGTGATCATAATCAGATACTTCGCCAGCTCCCTTGCCTCATCATTGGTATTATAAAGCATCGGAAACAGCGGAGCCATAACAAACATCACCATTGCCACACAGGTACAACACATCACTGAGAATGCGATCATCTTGTTATCTGTATCTCTCGCTTTTTTCATATCTCCCGCACCCAGAAGCTGTCCCACAATAATCGCAACAGAATCTCCCAGCGCAATAAATACAATATTAAACACATTGTTGATGGTATTGGAAATATTCAGCGAAGCAACCACATTCAGCCCTCGAATCGAATAACACTGAGTCAGCATCGCCATGGCAGAAGCCCATAAAGTCTCATTAAACAACAGCGGTGTACCCTTGACCAGAATCTTCTTTGTCAGATTCGCAGGAACCTTAAGCGTGCTGTACAGCCCCTTTGCAAATGCATTCTTCTCCGTATGCCTGTGTGTCCAGCCTATTACAATTGCCGCCTCCACATAACGTGACAGCACAGTTGCGATTGCCGCACCTCTCACACCCAGTCTAGGGAAGAAAAATACACCATAGATCAACAGATAATTAAACAACAGATTCACACAGATTGCCACAACCCCGGCTTTCATTGGCAGAACAGTCTCTCCGCACTCTCTCAGAGTACTAGAATAAATCTGCACCATCATAAACGGCGGCAATCCCAACAGCATAATATCCAGATACTGCTTTCCATACTTAAGCGTATCTGCGATCTGCTGCGCAGTACCCTCTCCCTGAAGATACATACTGATCAGATTCTCTCCAACAGTAAAAAACAGCAAAATCGTCCCAATCGTCAGAATCACAGCCATCCAGAACTTATACCTGAATGTCTGCCTCACACCCTCGTGATCCTTCTGTCCAAAATACTGCGCCGTGAAAATACCCGCTCCGGATACCCCTCCGAAAATACACAGATTATAGACAAAAATCAGCTGATTCACAATGGAAGCCCCCGACATCTGCTCCGTACCGATCCGTCCGATCATAATATTATCCAGCAGACTCACGAAATTCGTAATTCCATTCTGAATCATGATCGGAACAGCCACAGCCAGAACCATCATATAAAACTTCCTGTCACCGATAAACTTCTTACGAAACGATGACCTTTCTTTCGTCCTCTCCATAAAACTTTTCCTCATCCTTCTTCACAAAAACAGACTGTCCCGAGACAGCCCTCGCTTTAAGCGTTGTATCATCTACATTACTATAAAAAAACAACATTTCAACCCCATATCAATAAATTTATACTACCATTTTCTATTCCGTTTCTGTTCCGTTTTTTCTCCACTCCATATCCGATAACGCACTTCCATACTATCATTCACAGTACCAGCCAGTTCACAGCGAAGAAAAATAAATGTTTTGAACCACATCTACAGGGGGTGTAGCCGTGGTTCAAAACATTTATTTTCTTCGCGTCCCCTTTGAAACCATTAAAAAACTGCCGTTCCCCAATAATGAGGAAAACGACAGCTTTTCAAAAAGTATTTGCAAGCCTATTTAATAGCACCCTCAACCATACCATTCATAATCTGCTTCTGAGCAAGCAGGAATACGATGATCATCGGAATCATTGCCAGGAGTGCTGCAGTAAGGATCAGATCCCACTGCTTAACATAAGAACCAACAAACGCCTGTACAGCAACCGGAAGAGTCTTAACCTTACCATTCTGTCCTAACATCAGAGAAGGAAGAAGGTAATCGTTCCAGATCCACATACCATTCAGAATAGTAACAGTAACAATAACCGGTTTCAGAAGTGGAAGGATAATGCGGAAGAAAGTTCCCTCAGGAGAACATCCGTCAATCGCTGCTGCTTCTTCCAGTTCATACGGAATACCTTTAATAAAACCAGTTAAGATAAATACTGTCATAGCACCACCGAATCCACAGTATGCAAATACAATACCAGGAACAGACTGAAGCATGTTGATTCCAAGGAATTTACCTACATCACGGAATGTAGAAACCAGAGGAAGCATAACTACCTGGAAAGGAATTGTCATGGATGCGATGAATGTCATGTAAATAGCTGTGGACCATTTTGTCTTGTTACGGCAGATAACCCATGCAGCCATACCACCGAATAAAGCAAGTAATACAAGGGAAACAACTGTAATGGTCGCAGATGTTCCGAATGCACTCCAGAAACTGAAGTTAGAGTTGTTGACAACGTTTGAAATATTTGTCTTAAACTGTGCAAAGCTTGCACCCACAAAGCTTACAGGATTTGCAACAATACCGTTTGCATTCTTAAATGTATTAATAAGTACCAGATAGAAAGGAGATAATATGTACGCTGCGATAACAATCGCAACAGCTGTAAGCACTACCTTTGGAGTTTTCTTCGTAACCATTACATTTCAACCTCCTTCTTATTGGAAATTCTAACCTGAATAATAGATACAGCAGCCAGGATAATGAAGAACAGAATAGCTTTCGCCTGACCAAGTGCATAATTGTTCTTAGAGATCGCTGTATTATAAATATTCAGAGCCAGCATCTGAGTACCGTTTGTCAGATAGTTTCCGAAGAAACTTGCAACAGAACCTGTACCATTTGTCAAAGCCATGTTAACATCGAACTGTTTGAATGCTGATGTTAAGGTAAGGAATGTACAGATTGTAATTGTAGCTGCAATCATCGGAATCTTAATCTTAAATAATGTTGTAACTGCATTTGCGCCATCGATCTGAGATGCTTCCAGTACATCTTTAGGTACCTGTGTCAGACCAGTTACATAGATCAGCATGATATAACCTGCATACTGCCAGATATAAACAACGATGATAGCCATCATAGCTGTGTTTGTCTTTGACAGAAGTGAAATATTATTTGTCATCTTGATCAGTACGTTGTTAAATACGAACTGCCATACATAACCAAGTACGATACCGCCGATCAGGTTTGGCAGGAAATAGGAAGCTCTGAAGAATGAGAGTCCCTTAATCTTAGAGGTACAGAGTAATGCAAGCATAAACGCTACTACATTTACCAGAACCATATTCAGAACTACAAACAGAATTGTGATGATCAGTGACCAGAGGAAACTTGGTTCACTGAACATTGCCTTATAGTTTGCAAATCCTATAAATCCTGTCATCTTGATTCCATTCCAGTCTGTAAAGGAATAGAATACACCAAGGCATAATGGAATAATAACTGTTACTACAAATGTAAATAACAACGGAAATACAAATATAAAGTTAACGATGCTTCTGTGATGTTTAATGTTGGGAATAAATACATTCCCAGTAAGATGCCAATTGCACCGATGATCAGCGCCGGACCTCTCCAGCCAGCTCCGCTTCCGGAAATATCCTGAATCAATGCTGCTGCCAGTAAAATAATACCGGCTATCAGGCATACCATGGAAATTGCTTTTTTACTAGCACTGTTTGTATTCATTTTGCCTTCATCCTTCCTATTTCTTATTTCAAAGCAAAAATCAATGCGTCTTAAACTTTTTGCGTACCTGGGTAAAGGTCTGCCGGACCTTTACTCAGGTATGCAGCGCAAATAAAAGTGGGCGGCAACATAAGCGCCGCCCATAAGTTTCAATTATTAGTTTGCATATGCACTTTCAAGAACCTGCTGCATTGTCTTTACAAATCCAGCTTCATCAAGGCTTCCAGATGCATAGTCAGCAAATACCTGACCTGTATAGTTCTGTGCGATACCTTCTTTGAAACCTGGAATTGACCAGTGCCATGCGGATGTCTTTTCTGCTTTCTGATAATCAGTAATTGTCTGAGCAAACGGATCGTCGCCTACGATTGTGCAGGATTTGAATGGACTTACGAATCCAGCTTCTTTTACGAGGACTTCCTGAGCTTCGTCTGTTGTCAGCCACTGAAGGAATGCTTCTGCTGCTTCTACATTACCATCTTTGTATACGGACCACCAGGATGGGGAGCTTGTAAGGATTGTATCCTGTCCATCTTCGAATGCGTACGGGATCATACCAACTTCGAAGTTACCAGCTTCTTTGTAAGCGTCAGCGTCATCACCAACCATTGTTGCACCGATCCAAGATCCCTGTGTAACAAATGCATATTTACCGGATGAGAAGTTCAGAATCTGCTGATCATATGTACCGGAAACAAGGAGCGCAGGATCTGAATACTGGTTCAGAAGACCTACAAAGTTAGCGAAATCTGTGAAACGGCCTTCGTCAAGTTTACCGCCATCATTGAGCATGTCAATGTAAGTAGTGTCATCTCTGTCAAGACCTTCATCCAGATATGTACCAAATAAATGGTTACCGGTTGACCAGTAAAGGTTAACTGGTTCTGCTGCATAACCTACAACTGCTGTCAGTCCAAGTTCATCTTTCTTGGAATCGATTGTCTCAAACGCTTCTTTGATTGCATCCGGACTTGTTAATGTGGAAGGATCAATTCCTGCTTTGTCAAGGATGTCTTTGTTATATGCAAGACCGATTGCTTCTGTTGTATATGGGAAACCGATTGTGCCTGGCTCTCATCAACATAAGCTGCATCTGTATCAGAAGCCCAGTCCTGATCGCTCATATCTACTAACATATCTGTCCAGTTAGCAAAGTCTGCTCCACTACCGTTTACGAAGATGTCAGGCATGTTATCTGACTGATAGTATCCTTTCAGAGTACCCTGAATATCGATTCCGCCGCCCATGGATTCGATTTCTACTTTAGTTCCTGTTTCTTTCTCATACATTTCAGCTAATTTCTTCAGCTGAGCGTCAACTTCGATCTTACCGTTTACAAGACGAATACTGTCACCGTCTGCTGCCTGTACGGATACTGCTGCCGGAACCATTGATGCGATCATAGATACTGCTAAAAGTGTTGCAAATACTTTTTTCTTCATTTTCGTCACCTCGTCATTTTTTTAACTGTTTCTTTTTACCTTTTGCGCATAAGGTTTTTTGATAGTTGTATAATACCACTTTGTTTCTGAAATAGCAATACCTTTTTCGCATAAGTTTGAATTTTTTTATCTTTCTTTTTCGTCATTTGTTAAATATGCACAATTTATTTTTTCTATCTTATTACACTATGTCCAAAAAAGTGCTACTTTGAGGTCAAAAAAGTGCATACTCTTTGAATTGTATCCTATGGCTTGTGCATGTTTTTCCTTCGTCAGACAAGTAAAAACTTCTGCGCAGAACATTACGGAATAATTTCCTGTAACATAATAAAACAGCATTTCAGGTTCTGCACCCGAAATGCTGTTTTATTATGTCTTATTCATTTTGTTTCCGTTTATGCTGCCTGTTCTTTTTTCTTACCGGTAACTGTAAGCAGATGACTTTTGATCAGTACCGGACGTACTGCATTGTAGATCACTGCTACCAGAATCACCGAAACAACTGCATTGAATAATGTCGCTACAGCACTCATTTTTGCAAGTGCCTGTGCCAGTTCCTGAGGCTGTCCGAGAATATACTGTTTGTAGAAATATCCTACGATCGGATCTGCCACAACATTAAACGCGAGACCTGCTACAGAGGCAATCACACTCCATTTGAAAACGTATTTCTTATCTGTACTTTCATTAATCTTTGCAATCTTATGTGCTACCAGACCTGTGATCAGGCCAATACAGAATTTCAGTACAAATGTCTTTGGTGCGCCTGTGATATATACAGGATCCATCAGGTCTGCGATTCCCATTCCGATGGCACCGGATAATCCGCCGTATACACCGCCGATCAGAAGTGCTGCCAGTACGCAGAATGCATTTCCGATATGGATGGATGTTGCATCACCGCCCGGTACAGGGATCTTAATCTGCAGGAATGTAAAAGATACATAGCATAACGCAGCCATAAGAGCTGTCTCTGCAAGTTTTGTAATTGTGCTGTTCTGAGTATTCATAATAACTGTCCCCTCTCATATGATCTGATAGAAGGCCCATATCAATAAGCCAGATTGCCTGTTTGATTCTCACTATCAGATTTTTTATATATTGACGCATCAATATGTTGAAGTTATCATACGCGAAATGTGTCATTATTTCAATGACCAATTTTTTGAATTTTTTAGAGGTCAGATTGGATATTATGTAAAAGAATCCTGCTCGCAGGATTCTCCGACTGCGGCGGTCGCTTCAGCGACATAATTCCTCTCCGTCGCAGTGCGATCCGGCCCGGAGGCCTTTTTGTGTTATAGGAACATTACGGAGTAATTTCCTATAACACAAAAAGCCCTCCGTCTGCATGCTGCTCACATGAAAACAGAGGGCTTCATTATTCTATTTGCTTAGATTCTTGCTACGCCTGATTTTCTTGCTGCTTCTGCTACAGCTTTAGCTACAGCGTCTTTTACGCGTGGGTCAAATGCTGCCGGAAGAATATATTCCGCTGTTAATTCTTCGTCACTTACCAGACCTGCGATTGCATATGCTGCTGCAACTTTCATTTCATCGTTAACATCTGATGCTCTTGCGTCCAGTACACCACGGAAAAGTCCCGGGAAGCAGAGTACGTTGTTTACCTGGTTCGGGTAATCAGAACGTCCTGTGGATACACTGCTGCGCCTGCTGCTTTTGCTTCGTCAGGGAAGATTTCAGGTACCGGGTTTGCACATGCAAAGATGATAGGATCTTTTGCCATTGAGCGGACCATATCCTGTGTCAGTGTTCCAGGTGCGGATACACCGATGAAGATGTCTGCGCCTTTGATCACTTCTGCAAGAGTACCTTTCTCTTTGTTGAAGTTTGTAATCTTAGCCATCTCTTCTTTAATCGGGTTTAATCCTTCTCTGCCTTCGTAGATTGCACCCTTTCTGTCTGTCATGATTACGTTTTTAAGTCCCATGGACATTAACAGTTTGATGATAGCGATACCTGCAGCACCTGCTCCGGAAGTAACGATCTTCACTTCATCAAGCTTCTTGCCAACCAGTTTCAATGCGTTGATAACACCTGCAAGTGTGATAACTGCTGTTCCGTGCTGGTCATCGTGGAAGATCGGAATATCACAGCATTCTTTCAGTTTCTTTTCGATTTCAAAACATCTCGGTGCGGAAATATCCTCAAGATTGATTCCTCCAAAGGATCCTGCCAGGAGCTTACTGTCTTAACGATCTCATCAACATCTTTACTGCGGACGCAGAGCGGAATCGCATCTACACCGCCAAATTCTTTAAAGAGTACACATTTACCTTCCATAACAGGCATACCTGCTTCCGGTCCGATATCTCCCAGTCCAAGTACCGCGGTTCCGTCTGTTACAACAGCAACTGTATTCCAACGTCTTGTCAGATCATAGCTCTTGTTTACATCCTTCTGAATCTCCAGACAAGGCTGAGCAACACCCGGTGTGTAAGCAAGGCTTAAAGCATCTTTGGAATCTACTTTGGCTCTTGATACAACCTCAATTTTACCTTTTAAGTCATAATGCATTTTTAAAGATTCTTTTGCGTAGTCCATTTTGTTTTGGCTCCCTTCTGCACTCTTTTTTTGAGACGCCTACATTGTAACATTAACTCGGCTCAGATTCTACTGTTTTTCTGACCTTTTTTTATCAAAATAACTAAAACAGCATCTTTCTGCAGAAAATTGTGAAGATGCTGTTTCAGTTACGGGACTTTATCATCTGATATCAAGGGCAAAAAGGAGCTTTATATCATTATTTATCTGTATCAAAATGTACTTCTGTATCGGCAACTGCCCGCTCATCCAGGAGCTGTTTGAAGGTCTTGGTCTTTGCTTTTTCTTCGTAGTCATCGGACCAGTAGTAGCCTTTCAGCTCATCCATATACTCATAGTAATCACAAAGATAGATATATACTGTTGAAATATCCCTGTCCTGTATTGCATAGGTGCCCGCATTACCGTTTGCCACTCCGCCATCTGGCAGTATATCTCCATTGGCATCCAGCATAACAGCAACATATTTTGTTTCCGGATCCTGCATTTTCATAGTAATTTCAAATGGTGTTTTCGTAATGGAGAGAACGCCGTCTCCATTTTCATCCACCACATTTACATCCTTTTCAACCGTATCAGAAGTATTTTTCTCTACATCTACGTTGAACTTCCAGTCACCCTTCAGTGTCCATGAGTTATATCTGTTATTACCTTCATTTGCCTCAGGATATCGTTCATAATACTCATTCCACATCTCAGTGAAAACTGATGTTCCAGATCCTTCTGTTCTTCTGTCAGGCTCTCATAATCTGCATCATCTGTGCTGATTCCATGCTCTGCCATTTTCTGATTATATTCATCCCACAGATCCTGAGGGATATCCGGAGTGGTATCCTGGTCATCCGGAAGAGTACCCACAATATCTTTCAGATCCATCTCCATGGTAAACCTGTCAGGTACTTTTATGTCTTTGACATAATCGCTGATTGCCGGACCTCCCACCTGAGGAGCTTCTCATCACTGTATTCATCCATTCCCAGTGTCTGGGCTAACTTGTCAAAACTAAAATCCTCAGAATCTACATCAATCCCTTTTTCTTTGAAAAATGCATTACGCACCTCATAAAATTTTGTCCATCCTGCCTCATCCACTGTCATATCTTCTACAGGAATACGCAAAACTCCTGCATAGGTGTTATCATCCAGCATTTTCCATCCAGATAAGCATTGAACAGATTACTTTTTTCATCCATGTAATCATATTTCACTGTAGAATTCTCGCTGAGCTTAATATTGGGTTTTCCATCAGGTGTAATGAATGTATCCGGAAATTTATCCTCTGTATGGATTGTCATGGACAAGTACAGAGCCATTTCATTACAGTATACTTCTGAAAGCGTGACAGTTGTTCCATCTACTGTTTTACTGTATGATTCATTGTCTTTCGTTTTATCTGCATTGTTATTTTCTGTTGTATTCTGATCCTCAGCCTGAGCACTTTGAGGATTACCTCCGTCCTCCTGACTTTCATCAGTATCTGCCAACTCTCCATCTTCTGCAGAATCTGTCAACTGCTTTGCATATTTCGAATAATCGCCATAAAATCCCATGGAATTACCGAGCTGCTTAAATACATTTCCAACCAGAGGGATGTTCTCTGCAAATGCCGGATTTGTGATACATACTGTTGAAAATACAGCTGCAGCTGCAGTCAGTCCCAAAGCTGTTTTGTATACTGTTTTGAATTTCTTGTGCGATTTTGCTGTTCCTGTGGATTTCTTTCCGGAACTTCCTGTTGATTTTTCTGTTGATTTCTCCTGTAATCTTTGCACCATATTCTCTGTATTTTCCGTATGTCCAGAAGCTGCTGCCATTTCTCTGATTCTGGAAAATGCTTCGTTTTTTGCATCTTCTGCCTGCTTTGGCAATGGAAACTCTGCCTGCATGATTTCCTCTATCGCATTGTCATTTCTGTTATTCTTTTCTTTATCAAAATCCAACTTCTTCGCCATGATCACTTCATTCCTTTCTTGAACTTACTGTTATGTTTCCTGCTGTTACTGATCCTGTTCTCAGATTTTCATTCTGATATTCTGCAAACCTTCTGCTATACCTGTGAATTCTCTGTTTTTCTTTTTTTC
>ENA-OQDD01000775-OQDD01000775.1-human-gut-metagenome-genome-assembly--contig:-NODE-775-length-11958-cov-2.047080_pt1 | contig 11958 bp, 12 predicted proteins | sample MGYA00242507_ERZ504598 | MGnify/ENA primary metagenome ERZ504598 (study PRJEB26092, sample SAMD00036318) | human gut metagenome | host: Homo sapiens | study: EMG produced TPA metagenomics assembly of... | reverse complement strand
CATTTTTCATCGTCTCCCTCTAGATTATAGAAAATTGATAAAGAACGTGATCACCAGACTATTTAAGAAGTCTGCAAATAAACTACCGATCAAAGGTACCAGAAGGTAAGCTTTGACGGATGGGACATAACGTTCACAGATTGCCTGCATATTTGCCATGCGTTTGGCGTGGCACCCATTCCGAAACCACATACGCCAGAAGATAATACAGCGGCATCATAGTCTCTTCCCATGATATTAAATATTACAAAATAAGTAAATAAGAACATCAAAATAGTTTGTCCTGCAAGTAATGTGATCAGTGGAAGTGCAAGGTCTGCAAGCTGCCATAATTTTAAAGTGATCATGGCGATTCCTAAGAATAAAGATAGGCTGATACCACCAATATCATTGATCTCACCCATATAAATTGTAAATTGTCCAGAATATTCGCCGATGTTACGCATAAATGCAGCAGCAATCATGGCACCGATATAGATTGGGAATGTCATACCTGTCATGGAAAGCAATTTGGAAATGATCGTTCCAATCCCCATGGCGATGATCAGCTGGAACACGGCAGCTGGATACATACTTGTGTGACGTTCATGCTTTTTCTCTTCTTCAATTAACAGGCTGTTATCTTCAGGAATTGCAGTCTTTAAAAGATTTTTCTTCTCAATCAGACGTTTTCCAACGGGACCGCCCATGATACTTCCAGCGATCAATCCAAATGTAGCAGCAGCTGTACATAAAGTGCTGGCACCTTTAACACCAAAGTCTTCAAGAACAGGTCCAAATGCACCAGCGGTACCATGACCACCGATCATAGGGATAGAACCTGTACAGAGTCCAACCAAAGGACTGATCTGTAGTGCTTTGGACAGACCGACTGCAAGAAAGTTCTGGCATATGATCAACATGATCACAAGGATCAGGAAATGATCAAAGATTTTCCACCACTTTTTAAGACTTTTAAGTTTGCCTGAAATCCAACAGATGTAAAGAAGAATACCATACAGACTTCTTTTAGAATATCATCAAAGGAAAATTCGGCAAATCCAGTTACATAACATACACAGGTAAAGATTGCAAAGATCACACCGCCGATCACAGGTGCAGGAATACAAAATCGTTCTAAGATTGCAATCCTGTGTTTTAAAAAGTTTCCTAACATCAAAACGACTACGGCAACCGCGATCGTCTGATACATATCTAGTTGTATTGTCATTTATTTACACCGCAGCGGTTAATTGCTTCCTTTCTCTGTATTTACTGTGATTCCATGTTGTTTATAATAGGCAGCAGCACCGTCATGGAATGGAATCGTGATACCATCAACGGCAGTTGTCTCATCAAGAGAAATATCTACAGGTAGTGCATACTGAATCTGCTGTTGATTCTTAAACAGAATCTGTGTAATGTCTTTGACAGTATCTTCGGAAAGTTTATCACTTGCAAGAAGAACAGCTTTGACACCAACAGTTTTAATTTCTTTAGTCTGATTTACATATGTACCTGCAGGTATTGTATATTCTGTGTAAAATTTATAAGATTTCTTCAGACGAGAAACCCCTTTTTGATCAAGACTGACCAGACGAATCTTACACTGTTTTGACAGCTCATTGATCACAGTCGTCTGAACACCTGCGGTACAGAAAAATGCATCAATATCGCCAGATTTTAATTTCTTGGCGGCATCTGTATAATTCAAATTTACAGTATCAACAAGTCTTTCGTTTAATCCATAAGCATTTAAAATCTGCAACGCATTCTGTTCAGTTCCAGATTCTTCTTCACCAATGCAGACCTTTTTCCCTTCTAGATCATCCATAGACTGAATGTCTGAATCCGCAGGAACCACAATCTGACAGGCTTCTGTATAAAGGGAAGCAACAGCACGATATCCCTGATATTTCTTATCATTTTCAAAAATACCAGTGCGGTTATAAGCATCATTGATCAAATCCATTTGGGCAACAGCCATCTGAATGTAATCTTTAGATAACAGACGAAGATTTGCAGCAGAACCTGCAGTTGTTTTTACTTCAATGTTATATTTTTTACTCTTAGATGAGATAAGGTTGGCAAAAGTATCACCAAAAATCTGGTAAGTACCACCGATTCCAGCAGAACCAAAGCGGATTTTTCCAGAATTCATCTTACACCCAGTCAAGCATGTACTGATCATAATTGCGACAGCACAAAGTACCATAAGTTTCTTTTTCAAAATATCACCTCTCATTTTTTACCTTTCCTTATCTTTATTTTAACATTAAATTGTTATTTCGAATAGTTTTAGGGCAAAAAAATTATTCATGACCTTCGTTATATAGTTTTTGTATGTTTTCAGGAAGTTTATCAGGCAACATGGCATTTATAGTATCTTCATTACCGTCTTTCATTGCTGTTTCATAATACCAGCACTTGAATTTTAAGAGAGAAAGAGTTTTTTGAAGTTCTTGGATTTCAGTTTCAACAGCTGATTTCTGGCTTCAAATAATTCTTTCCTTTTTTCATAGCTTGAGCTGCCTTCAGATACCCAAAGAAAAAATTGCTTTATATCTTTGATCTCAAGACCGGATTTCTTCAGACATTCAATAATACGAAGCGCTTCCAATTCATTATCACTAAAATAACGGATGTTTCCTTTACGTTCCAGATTAGGGAAAAATCCTTCCTTGTCATAATACCTTAAGGTAGAAACAGGAAGATCAAACATTGTAGAGACTTGACCGATTGTGTACATAGAAAACCTTCTTTCAAAAATATTCTTGACCTAAAGTTAACTTTAGGTTGTATGATATAAATATCATACACTATTGCTAGTGTATTTACAAGAAATCAGGCAAGGAGAAAAATAGATGTATATTGAAAATATCAATGGTCCAGAAGATGTCAAGAAATTATCCGAGGATCAGTTAAATGTACTTGCAGAAGAAATTCGTGATGCATTATTAAAAAAATTAAGTAAACATGGAGGTCATTTTGGACCGAATTTCGGTATGGTAGAAGCAACGATCGCCATGCATTATGTATTTGAATCGCCAAAAGACAAGATCGTATATGATGTTTCCCATCAATCTTATCCACACAAAATGTTGACTGGACGTAAGGATGCATTCCTATATGAAGAACATTATGATGATGTATCAGGATACAGTAATCCAGGAGAAAGTGAGCATGATCATTTCACAATTGGGCATACATCAACTTCTATAAGTCTTGCACTTGGACTTGCCAAAGCAAGAGACCTAAAAGAAGAAAATGGAAATGTGATCGCAGTGATCGGAGATGGATCTTTAAGTGGAGGGGAAGCATTAGAAGGTCTTGATTATGCCGCAGAATTAGGTGGAAATCTGATCATTGTAGTTAATGATAACGATATGTCGATCGCAGAAAACCACGGTGGATTATATGAGAATCTAAAAGTGCTTCGTGAAACAAACGGAGAATCTAAATGCAATCTATTCAAAGCCATGGGATTAGATTACATTTATGTCAAAGAAGGAAATAAAGTCGTTGACTTGATCGAAGCATTTAAACGTGTTAAGGATACAAAAAAAGCAGTTGTTGTTCATATTAATACGCAAAAAGGAAAAGGATATAAATTAGCTGAGGAACATAAAGAAGAGTGGCATTATTGTGCCCCATTTAATGTGGAAACAGGAAATCCTTTAGATTCCTTTGATGGTGAGGATTTCTCAAGTGTAACAGCACAATACCTGTTAAAGAAAATGAAAGAAGACAAGAAGGTTGTAGCGATCACTTCTGCAACACCAACAGTTATGGGATTTACAGAAGATAAACGTAAGGAAGCTGGAAAACAGTTTATCGATGTTGGGATCGCGGAAGAAACAGCAATGGCAATGGCGGCAGGAATCGCAGCAGGTGGTGGAAAACCGGTTTATGGAGTATATTCAACATTTGTACAGAGAACTTACGACCAGATCACACAGGATCTGTGCATCGATAGCAATGCAGCAACGATCGTGACTTTCTGGGGATCTGTTTATGGAATGAATGATGTTACTCATCTTGGATTACAGGATATTCCAATGATGAGCAATATTCCAAACTTAGTATACCTCGCACCAACAACAAAAGAAGAATATCTGGCAATGTTGGACTGGAGTATCGATCAGGATCAATATCCATCGCGATCAAACTTCCAGGTGGAGAAATGATCTCTGACGGTAAAAAATAACAAAAGATTTCAGTCAGTTAAACAAATATGAAGTCACAGAAAAAGGAAGCAAAGTTGCAGTCATTGGACTTGGAACATTCTACAATATGGGATGTGAAGTTGCAAAAGCAGTAGAAGAAAAGACAGGAACAAAAGCAACTGTGATAAATCCATATTATATTACTGGAATTGATGAAGTATTATTAGAAGATCTAAAGAAAGACCATGATGTAGTTATTACATTAGAAGATGGATTTTTAGAAGGAGGATTCGGAGAAAAGATTGCACGATTCTATGGGGATTCTGATATGAAGGTATTTAATTATGGAGTGAAGAAAGAATTATTAGATCGATATGATGTTACCGAACTCCTTGAGAAGAATCATTTGACGGTTCAGCAGATTGTAGGGGATCTTAAATTTTAATTTGTATGAGTTGAAGGTCATCGAGTATTTAGAGAAAAAATGAAAGATAGCATATGTGCAACACGAATTCCATTGACGGAGTTTTGACGGAACGCTTATCCGCTGGATCTCCTGCGATAACTCGCGTTGAAAGCTACTAAAACCAGTAGTCTTTGACGCTCAAACAATCGCCCGATCCAGCTGCAATGTCATTAAGTTAAGAATCAGTATTGTTATCTCATCAACAGATATTCATTATGTCTGTTGGTGAGATTTTTATTTTCTGCATTCCAAAAAGACAGATTGATTTCTGCCTACAAAAAGATTATATTAAAGTTGATGTTAGTTGTGTCTGAAAGTGGTAAAAACACTCTGATGTCTGGACTTATCTCGTTTAAACGATCGTCCATCCCTGATCGGAGTCATTTCCATTAATATATGTCCTTCTACATCATTTGGAGTTTTTGCATTTCGGAGATAGTCCTTGCACATTTGGAGTGCATTGGTCATATTCGGCTTATATTGATACTTTCCACGATCTCTTTTATATCGCAAATGTTGGGTGATCGTGGTCGTAAAGTTATAAAAGATCATCTTGGCCCATATCTCCTGTTGCAAAAACTCTATTTTTTTTGAATGAAATTCCAGAAGATTGGCAGAATACTTGATCAAACGAAAAGATGTTTCTATTTTCCAGCGTATACAATAAAGTTTTTTTAGTGTTTCTGGTGGAAATTTATTTGCTGGCAGATTCGTGATCAGACATTCTTTCTGTCCATTCGGAAGTACGATCATCACAAAACGCAATGTCATTTTTACATAAGGGTGTTCTTTGTTTATAAAATAGGGTGAATTTCTTGTAGCGACCCTTTTATAAAGCTCTGGATTAGCTTTTGTCCTTTTGTTTTGTGTTTTCGTATAAATATAGGTAACTGTTTTATCAAAAGTACCATCTCTTGGAAATGGATATCCTTTGATCATACTGCCCTGTCCAAAATCTTCTCTTGCACGGATCAGGAAATAGTTTCCATCATGTTGGATCTGTGCCATCAGCAGATAACTTTCATAGCCACGGTCTGCGATAAACAGAGCTTTCTGCGGAAAATTTTTACGTTCCAACATCACAGAAAATACGTGAGTTTCACTATGTGTTCGAAAAGGTTCGATATAAGCATCACAGTATCTTTCATTGATAAGATCATAGATACAGGAAACATGAAACTGATAAGCAGGTCGGGTAGAGTCTTTATTGGTACGTACGCGTGCGTATTCTTTATTTTCATTTATTCTGTCCATAGGGACCGTGACACCAGTACCATCAACAGATAAAATATGAAGATTATACAAAGTTTTATCTGGAAACGGGTCATTAAATCTGTAAAAAAGAGTTTGAAATGCAGACAATTTTAATTTTTTTTGCTGTTGAAGAAATGCAGAAGTAGTTGGAGTTTTTTCAACTTTTGGAATGTAGCGTTTTATGCAACGGCCAATGCTGCCAGCATCATAAGTAACAATCGTATTAATGGTATCTTGAAAGGATAGTTTTCTTTTTCTTGTAAAATCTTTTTCTGGATTTTTAACATACGAATCTCGATTTTTAGCCATATCATTTAATATAGTTAAATAACGTTTTTTTACTTTCTGTGCATACTTCATAATCATTCACCTCCTACCTAATACATCACTCTTTATCCTGAGTTTGTCAATATATAAAAACAGAGATAAAAGATAAATTTAAAACTTATCTTTTATCTCTGTTTTTCTTAACTTAATGACATTGCGATCCAGCTGCGATTCCATCAAAACTCCTATGGAATTCGATCGTTGCTCATATGCTATCTTTCATTTTTTCTCTAAATACCTGAAGACTTTCAATCATAAAAATAAGAAAATTCAGGCTGATGGATGTATGTTAAACATTATTGTTTTTCAATTTTTGTAGTGGTAGACAGATGTTTATTATAAATGCTAATATAGTAAAATATTCACCCCCACCAATAATTTCCGTCATCAAACTACAATTTACTCCCCAAAACTTATACCAATCGTCTTAGCGTCCTTAATCATCTGCACTTCGGATCAACATATTTTAATTTTCCGGCAACTTCAGATAATGGAACCTTTTTTGTATCTCCATCAACGATACCAACCATATAGCCATACTCTTTATTAAGGATTAATTCAGCGGCATATGCTCCAACTCTTGTAGCAAGTACACGGTCGTAAGCACAAGGAGCACCACCACGCTGTGTATGTCCTGGAACGGTGACTCTGTCTCACGATTTGTTTTTTCTTCTAGTGCAGCTGCAATCTCATAAGCAACAGAAGGATATCTTCTTTCTGCAAGTTTTGCCTTATACTGTTTCTTCTTTAACTTCGCATCTTCTTTTGAAATAGCACCTTCAGCAACTGCGATAATCGAGAATTTCTTTCCAGCTGCAAAGCGGTTTTCTACAACTTCGGCTACTTTATCAATATCATAAGGAATTTCAGGCAGCAGGATTACGTCAGCTCCACCAGCAATTCCTGATTGCAGGGTAACATGTCCGACTTTATGCCCCATAACCTCGATGATAAATACACGGCTGTGAGAAGAAGCTGTTGTATGGATTCGGTCGATCGTATCAGTTGCAATATCAACGGCACTCTGGAATCCGAATGTCATTTCAGTTCCCCAAAGATCATTGTCAATTGTCTTTGGAAGTGTTACAACATTTAAACCTTCTTCACGAAGCATATTTGCAGTTTTGTGAGTTCCGTTACCGCCAAGAACTACAAGACAGTCTAATTTATATTTGCGGTAATTACTTTTCATTGCCTCGACTTTATCAAGACCGTTTTCATCAGGGATGCGCATCTTTTTGAATGGCTGTCTGGAAGTTCCAAGAATTGTACCTCCACGGTTTAAGATTCCAGAAAAATCATCTGGTGTCATACGGTCAGCAATATCGTAGATCAGACCTTTATATCCATCGCGGAAACCATAGATCTCCAGATCATTTCTCTTTACACTTAAACCTTTTATTACACCACGCATGGCAGCATTCAATGCCTGACAGTCGCCGCCACTGGTTAAAATTCCAATTCTTAACATGAATTTATCTCCCTTCTGGTTTTATATTTGTATTTAAACCATATAACATTAGTTAACTACTATTTTAACATATAATTATATACAAAAATTATAAAATTTAGTAAATAAAACGTTAAGAAAGCGTAAAATCTGATAAAAAGATAAGATCATGATCTTTGTTTTCGTACAATCAAAATATCCGATAAAACAGATTAAGAAAATATAAAAATGTGCATTGAAAATAAATAAAAAACCAGATAATATAAATATAGAAAGTCACATATGAAATGTGGCGTATTCACGACGGAGGAAGCCAGATGAAAAGTGATCGTTTTTTAATAAAAGCAGCAGAACTTTATTACCGTGATGGATTATCGCAACAAGAGATTGCGAAAAAATTACATACATCAAGAACCAGTATTTCCAGAGCATTGATCCAGGCGAGAAATGAAGGGTATGTTCAGATCAGGATTCAATATCCTGAACAAAGTGATCTTGCATTGGAACGGAAATTAGAAGAAAAATATGGATTGACAGAAGCATTGATCGCTGTTCCGGCATATGAACAGTCATCGGATCAAGAAGTAGCGTTTCAAGCGGTAGACTATATTCTAAGAGTTTTGAAAAAAACATGGTATTTGGAATGACATGGGGAAGAGCCATGCATGAATTTGTGGAGCAGTTGGCGAAAGATGAACGTCTTAGATCTCTTTCATTTCAGAATGTAAAAGTTGTTCCATTTCTTGGAACACCGGGAGCGATACAGTCAGATTCATGGAATACAACAACATATTCCAATACACTTGCAACGAAAGTCGGAAATTTATTACACTGTGCAAGTTATAACTTGTCTGCACCAATGTATGTGGAAGGTACAAAAGAAAAAGAGTTGATCGAAAGTATTGATGAAATCGCTAAAGTTCTTCATATGGCAGAAACAGCGGACATTGCATTGATCGGAATCGGATCGATGCAGGACGATTCTTCGATTATCAAGGCAGAAATACGGACAAGGGAAGAATACAAGGAACTAGTGAGAAAAGGTGCCGTTGGAGAAATCGTTGGAAGGATTTATGACAAGAATGGCCAGACGGTTGATGAGGATCTGAAAAGAAAAATGGTTGGAATTTCATTGGATAAGATCGCAAAGATACCAGTCAGAGTCGGAATGTCTTATGGAAAAGATAAGATTGAAGCAATCAAAGGTGCGATCGCAGGTGGATTAGTGAATGTGTTGGTAACAGATGTGCCGACGGCAGAGTTATTATTAAAATAATATAGAGATAAGAATATGAAGCTGATATGCAAATAAAAGTAAGCATATCAGCTTCTTTTTTATTGTAAAAATCTTGTAAATCAGCACTTTTTGTGTGATGGAAAAATAAAAAATTGTATTGACAAATAAAAACGTCGAATCTATAATAAAAAATATCAAATGACAATGTACATGGTCATATGACCACACGACGCAAACAGAAAGGAAAAGGGATAAGCTATGAAGACAAGAGCAGTCAGACTTTATGGGGAATCAGATTTAAGATTAGAAGAATTTGATATGGGAGAACTGAAAGACGATGAGATCTTAATGGAACTGATCACTGACAGTGTCTGCATGTCTACTTACAAAGAATCTATCAGGGAGCAAAACATCAAAGAGTCAACGATGATATCAGCGAACATCCGATCATCGTAGGACATGAATTTGCAGGAATCATTCGTGAAGTTGGGGCGAAGTGGAAAGATAAATATCAAGTTGGAACAAAATATACCATGCAGCCAGCGATCAATATCAAAGGTTCTATGGCAGCCATCGGATATTCTTATGAATACTGCGGAGGAGCAGCAACCTTTATCAAAGTTCCGCCAATTGTAATGGAAAAAGACTGCTTATTACCTTTTGATGAAAACAGTGCATTTTTTGAGGCATCACTGGCGGAGCCTATGAGCTGTATCATTGGGGCATTCCATTCTATGTACCACAGTGAACGTGGTGTTTATGAACATAAGATGGGAATTGTAGAAGGTGGAAAGAGTGCACTTCTTGCAAGCTGCGGTCCAATGGGATTAGGAGCGATCAGTTATATGTTAAATTGTGATCGTAAACCTTCTTTACTGGTGATCACAGACATTGATGAAGTAAGATTAAAAAGAGCTAGTGAATTATTTACAGAAGAATATGCCAAAGAACGAGGTGTTGAAATCCATTTTGTCAATACTGCGAAAGTCGATGACCCAGTGAAGACATTAAGAGATTTAACTGGTGGAACAGGATTTGATGATGTATCTGTATATGCACCAGTTAGACCAGTGATCGAGATGGCAGATGAGATTTTAGGATTTGATGGATGCTTAAACTTCTTCGCAGGACCAGTGGATCCAAAATTATCTGCGATGTTTAATTTCTTTGACGTACATTATAAGATGCACCATCTGGTAGGATCAAGCGGTGGGAATACCGATGATATGAAAGAATGTTTAAAACTTGCAGGAGAAGGAAGATTAGATCCAGCTGTTATGATCACGCATATCGGGGGAATTGATGCACAGATTGATACGATATTGAATCTCCCAAAGATTCCAGGAGGAAAGAAACTGATGTATCTTGGAAAGAATCTTGAACTAACAGCAATTGAAGATTTTGAAGAAAAAGGAAAAACAGATGATAGATTTAAAGAATTAGCTAAGATTACAAAAGAACATAATGGATTATGGTCCAAAGAAGCAGAAGATTATCTGTTAGCTAATTTTTAAAAATGATACAAGTGGAACTTATAAAGTAAAATTTTAGAATGAATTTTCGGGAGGATGAAACAGATGTTAGTAAACAGTAAAAAGATGTTAGAAGAAGCCAAAGCAGGACATTACGCAGTCCCAGCAGCCAACATTGTAAACCTTGAGAATATCAAAGGAGTGATCGAGGCGGCAGAAGAAACAAAACACCCATTGATGGTGTGTCTGGCGGAGGTACATACACCGACATTAGGTATTGAAGAAGCAGCAGCGATCGTAAAATATTACGCAGAAAAAAGTAACCAAGATATCGCGCTTCATTATGATCATGGATTTACGATCGAGTTGGTTAAGAAAGCTATTGATGTCGGATTTACCTCCGTTATGATTGATGGATCAAGCCTTCCATTTGAAGAAAATGTGGCAAAGACAAAAGAAATCGTAGCATATGCACATGAAAGAAATGTTACGGTAGAAGCTGAAATCGGACACGTAGGAGAAGGAGACAGCTATCATGTTGAAGGAAATACAATGTTAACAACACCAGAAGAAGCAAAGAAATTTGTAGAACAGACAGGAGTTGATTCCCTTGCAGTATCTATTGGAACAGCTCATGGAGAATACAAAGGAATTCCACATCTGAATTTTGAAAGATTACAAGAAATTGCAACCGAGGTTCTATTCCACTAGTACTTCATGGAGGATCTGGTTCTGGAGATGAAAACTTATCCAAAGCAGTAGAACTTGGAATTGCGAAAGTAAATATTTGTACAGACTTATTAAATGCAGCAAGAGATAATACAAAAGATGGATATGCCGAAAGAAGTTACTATGATAGTGTAACACTTGCAAAAGATGGATTTAAAGATTGCCTGAAACATTATTACGAAGTATTCCATACAAAATAAACAAAAAGAAATGCGAAAACATACAATTCAATATTGACGAATCGCCATTTTAAGTGTTAAGATAGCTCTATATGATAAAAGCGAAGAAGGAGACAGTACTTCTATCATGAACGCATGAGCGAGTCCGGGGCGGTGGAAGCCGGGTGTTAGTAAGATAAGAAGGAAGATCACTCCCAAGCTGCAGGCTGAATGAAGTAAGCTGTGCCGGTATCCTCCGTTAACGGGATAACATATGATAGTATGTGAAATAGGTGGTTTAGAAGCAACAGCGTTGTCCTATTTTGGACAGCGCTTTTTCTTATTTTTTCCTATTTCATTAGATTTTCTAAGAAGTAAAAGGAGAGATGAAGATGTACAAGAAAGTATCATCTGACATGAACTTTGTCGATCGAGAGAAAGAGACCGTAAAGTTCTGGAAAGAAAACGAAATTTTTGAAAAGAGTATCGAAGAAAGAAAAGACGATCCGACATATACATTCTATGACGGACCACCAACAGCCAATGGTAAACCACATATCGGACACGTTTTAACTCGTGTTATCAAAGATATGATCCCTCGTTACCAGACAATGAAAGGTCATAAGATCATTCGTAAAGCTGGATGGGATACACACGGACTTCCAGTCGAACTTGAAGTTGAGAAGATGTTAGGTCTTGATGGAAAAGAACAGATCGAAG